>JACSEK010000023.1_pt1 | contig 20983 bp, 31 predicted proteins | sample 8225431 | NCBI WGS metagenome assembly JACSEK01 (sample SAMN15704673, study PRJNA253121) | viral metagenome | isolation source: viral DNA from sea star tissue collected in USA, Olympic National Park... | host: Pisaster ochraceus | collected 2013 | reverse complement strand
GGTGTTAACTTTACATTGATCGGAACGCCGTTGACTATTTCTGGTTTAACTTACCCGGCATTAACTGCTCTGAACTCGACTGATTTTGTTTTAGCTGACAACAACAACGAGACGCTGTCTACCTACCGGTTCGACGGTGTTAACTTTACATTGATCGGAACGCCGTTGACTATTTCCAATATAAGCGTCGCAGCATTAACTGCTCTGAACTCGACTGATTTTGTTTTAGCTGACAGCGGCAGCGAGACGCTGTCTACCTACCGGTTCGACGGTGTTAACTTTACATTGATCGGAACGCCGTTGACTATTTCTGGTTTAACTTACCCGGCATTAACTGCTCTGAACTCGACTGATTTTGTTTTAGCTGACAACAACAACGAGACGCTGTCTACCTACCAGTTCGACGGTGTTAACTTTACATTGATCGGAACGCCGTTGAGCGTTCCTGACCTGGGCTACCCGGAATTAACTGCTCTGAACTCGACTGATTTTGTTTTAGTTGACGGCCAAAATAATACACTAACCGCCTACCGGTTCGACGGCGTTAACTTTACATTGATCGGAACGCCGTTGACTATTTCCAATATAAGCGTCGCAGCATTAACTGCTCTGAACTCGACTGATTTTGTTTTAGCTGACAACAACAGCGCGACGCTGTCTACCTACCGGTTCGATCGTCATCTTGACATATTCCCGGGACCACATTCCCCGGCCGGTGGCGCATTTTGACCCTAGTCGAGATTAACTTTACACGAGCTATTACCAACCTGCTTCCCCGGCGACCGTTTATCGTATCGGCGTCAGTCCAAGTTCCGAGAGCGGCGAGCTACTGGACTGATATTTTCGGCGCACCGGATGAGGAAAATTTGAGCGTGGTGAAAGTTGTTGAATTCATCGTCGGAGTCAGTGAGAGATACAAAAAAGTTAATTCGCCAGAACATTGCTACGCACAGGCTGGGACATTCTATTTTGATTTTGAGGCGCAGGAACTTATCGTGCATTACAACCGTAATAATTCCTGGTATACGGATAATTACAAAATCGGAACCATCCGCGGATACTGCGATAATCGTGCAATATCCCTGGATGGAATTCAGTATGACCCAATCGTACTATCCGCGCCGCGTATCGCGCGGAGCCAGGATTTTTCAAATTACAAAAAGCTGACATTTATAAACGGCTCGATCACGCTCAACAACAGCGAAGGCCGACTGGATGAATTTATAAAATCGAACATCTACGGAAACGGGGTACAGGTGCGCTGGCTCGCCGATAAACCCGGTGTATCGGACTATTTTGAACAACAAAAATCCGTGATCGAAACGCACACGCGAAAGACGAACCGCGGGGACGAACGGCAAACGAATGCCGGGGACATCCGCATTGTAAAATTGCGCCGGAATCTGAAAACGCTAACCGACGACGAAATCGTAAGCATCGCTCAATTGTGGATAGAGGATTACAATTACTCTCTGACCGAGTTAACTTTATCTGTACAGGATTTACGGAAACTAGAGAATCCTACTATTCCGCATGTCAATTTTGAGCGGTCGGAGTACCCGGATTGCGAGGAAACATACCTGAACAAGCCCATCCCTCTCATGTACGGGAAATGCCGGGATACACCGGCGACGCCGGTAAACGGCGAGGCTACCGGAAATGTAATCTACCGGCAGGCATTAACTTTATCGCACCTAGGAACAGTGCAGATACTCGACGATAACGATCAATGGAAATCAGTTAATCCAGTGACTGTTGACCTAGGGCGCGGAGAGTTTGCCCTATCCGCGGTGGTAGCGCGGGAAGAAAATGGCGCACCGCGAAAATGCCGGGTGCGTGAGTCGATCGGGATACGCTGCGAAAATGCAGCCGACGTTATTGTTGACCTTAACGCTCGAGTGACCGACGCGAGATTTACCCACTCAGATTATGATGTGGAAGAATGGAACGCGGAGAAATCTTTACTATCGCCGATCGGCATTTATTGGACGAACAAAATCCCGCTGTACGAGGCAATCCGGCAAATACAGCAGGGCGCGAATATCGGTTTTAGATACGAGTTCACGCCGAGCGGGAAAAGGACTATCCGGCTGAACCGGTTTGACCGAGAGTCGACAAAAATAATCAGAATACAGGATATCAAAAACAGCGATACGCTACCGATCAGAACAGACAGGGACGAATTGGCCGCGGTTATTACCGTCGATTATTCGCGCGATTATTCAGAGGGCGAGTATTTGAGGGTTGTCAATTCAGAACGGGCAGAAAGAGTTCTGGCCGAGTACAAACAGAGCAGCGAGCGCAATTTTGAAACGTTGCTCCAAAGCGAAGAGTTCGCCGCGGAGAGGGCGGCCTACGAGTCCCACCGACTGGGCGACATCCGCGGAATTGCGGAGCTTGAACTTTTCGGCGCGGGCTTTTTTAATATGCGAATTTTCGATATAGTCGAAATAGACCTGACACCGGCGTTTATCGAGGCCGACGGTAGCCTGACCGGGCGGGAGTATTGGGGGCGGTGGCGTGCGCAAGTTTTGGCGGTTGCGCCGGATGAGGATAATTTGACGACGAAAATCAGGGCAGTGCTGACGCAGCGAATACCGACCGCAGGAATAGAATGATGACAAAAATCGGATTTCAGCCCAACAAAATTATAATATCCGAAACCCGGATGCAGCCGAAAAAATCGCGGATTGGATTTCAGCCCAACAAAATCATAACAACCGAAACCAAGACGCAGCCAATAAAATCACGGATTGGATTTCAACCCAAAAATGTAAATCAGGAGCAATAAAATGGCACAGCGAATAGAAATTACTGACCTACCTGAAAGTACAAGTCCAGCAGCGATTGAAACTGCCTTAATTGAAATACAACAACCAGAACTCGACGAAGGGGATCAGTCGCAGAGCGTCGAGATACAAAAAATAATCGACGAATCGACAGCGCAGATAACTCCGATTATCGAAGAAAAAATTGTAACCGTAAACGCGCGAATTGACGCGATTGACCACCTGGCAGCTCTAGATGTTCCGGGGTTGCTCGACGAAATCCGGCCGACGGTCGAGACCTGGAGTAGCGGCGGAGGCTCTAAAGTTAATGTTCTGCGAGACAATCAGGATATCGCCGTACCGGAATCGCCAGAGATTGGAGACAGCGTTAACATTTTAGTACAGGCGACTCCGCCGGGGCAAATAAATCAAATCGAAGGGACTACTCTACGAAATGCCGATCACTATAACGCCACAGGGGCAGACGGATTTTTGAGATTGCGAAATAACCAACGGCTCGAGCTGACCTATGTCGCCGATGAATTGGTGGAGGATCACGATTACACATATTTGCCCGATTTTCTCGATACACCGATAAACGCAGAGGTCTCGACTATTGCAGTCTCGCCGGACGGCCGGTATATCGGCGCGGGACTAAACGCCGCACCTTGGTTTGTTATATACCGGATTGATGGACGAGAGTTCACGAGAGTTGCTGCTGTTGATCGGGGACTGTTTTCGGTGGAGCCGCTATCATTTGCATTCGACCCAGAAAACAACGACATTCACTTTGGATTACCGGGTGTGTATTCCCACTTAATTTTAGCATTTGACGGATCGTCGTTAACTTTTAAAAGCATCATAAGACAAAACAACAAAGCATTGACCTATTCAATTTCATTTTCCCCGGACGGAAAATACAAAGCAGAAGGGCATTCTGGCGGAACGGTAACGATTACAGACCTGACAACAGACCAAGAAGTCGATCATCCGTGGACGAGCACAGGGTCAACAGACGTCGTGCATTCTCTCGCATTCTCGCCGAACCCACCGGTGGGAACGGATCAGCTTCTTGCAATCGGGCATTTTGGTGATCCGTGCATGTCGTTTTTATCGTTTTCTGGCGGCGCGATTACTAAATTGCAACGGCCGAGAGCTATCCGCCACCGAGCGGAGGCAATCAAAAGTATGGCCTGGTCGCATGACGGAGAATTATTGGCCGTTAATTTATCCGGCCGTGAAATTGTAGTGTACGATATGACCGGCGACCCGGACAATATAGCCACCGTATTAACTGAGCTGACTTCGACACAAGGAGACAAGCCTTCCGGCGCGGCCTTTTATTCCGTCGCATTTTCTAAGTTTAAACATCTAGGTGTGTCTTGGGGATATGACGCCGCTCCGTATGCAAAAAACGCTAACATTTACAATTTTGAAAATAATGTCGCGCCGGATACGTATTTTAAGCGGCTGAATGCGCAAGCGGGGCAGGCCGACTTACCGATGTCATGGACGGTAGGCGGCGGCTATCTTCTGTTAGGCGGAGGCGCGGGCAATCTCCACGTCTATCACGCATTAACGTTTGCACAAGGGGTTTGGTTTGTTTCCCGGTTCGACGGCCCAGAGATTCGGCCCAGTGATTTTAGCGGCATCGCAAGTCCAGCCCAGACCCCAGACGAAGAAATCAGACCAGCAGAGAAGGAAAGTACATGAGCGAATTCACGAAGAAAGAACTAGACCAATTAGAGCAGCGGATCACGGCGAATGTGCTGGCCGGTGTTTTGGAAAAAATCGAAGCGGCATTTGACAAACAGGAACAACGACTCACCGCGCTCTTCGACAAGGATTTTGAACATATAAAAGAATCCCTAACCCAACATAAAAAATGGCACGAGAAACAATTTGACCGGTTAGATGGTTTCGACCAGAAAATCACCGACGCACGGATGGGCATCCGGGATGAAGTCGATACTGGAAACGATAAACAGGATACAAATATTGCCGAGAACACCAAGGCAATTACAGCCAACTCCGATAGGCTGACGGTAATTGAGAGCGAAGCGCGCGGGAAACACGCGCAATTAGCGCTGATTATCGCTATTATCGGGACGGTAGGCGTGTTAATATATGAAATTATACAGGGGATGATGTAATGCCAAGCCCAGGCCTTAAATCCCTCCAACGTAAAGTGGGCTAAGCGCCACCCTTCGTGGGGTGACGGTATAAAACCCCAACTCAAAATAACCAGTTCCGCGATGGCTTCCCTTCACATTATTCAGATGACTCTTCACGCCGTAAGGCGTTCGGTTTACTAGGCGCAAAATAAATGCAAAATAATCCAATTATTTTGAAAAAAGGCCTTGCCTTTATTTTTGAATGGCAGTATACTTGGTTTAGAATTAAAGGAGAACAAATGGGACAGGCACGAAGGCGGCAGACCCCTTTGATGTGGGCGGTAGACGGCGGAGCGGATATTTTCGAAGTGAAATTCCAACTGAAGCTACTGCGCGAAAAGAAGATGAGCGTTGATAAAAAGACGTACCTGGGCGAGACCGCGCTCATGTTTGCGGTGCAACAGAGGAGCAGTGGGGTGGCCGCAATCCAAGAGGAGAGAACAGCGATCATTAAGCTGCTGATCGACGCAGGCGCGGACGTAAATGCGCAGGACAAAGAGGGTATGACTCCGCTGATGCACGCGGTATTCCTTTATGATAACGTTGAGAACGCGCAACAACTTATTGACGCGGGCGCGGACATCTGGAAGAGGGATAAGAGGGGAAAAATCGCTTTCTACTGGTCATGCATTAGCTCTGTACCTACCGAAACATCGGTGATCCTGAATAGGGCAATGGAGAAAAAATGACTGAAGACCGACAGAAACTGATTAGCCAGATCAAGAAGATGTACGCGCTTGCTGGAAATAATCCGTCGAAAGAAGAAGCAGAGCAGGCGATGATAATGGCGCAGAACCTTATGGCGAAACATGACCTCAGTCAGAAGGACATTGCATTTGAGTCTGAGCCGGAAGTTTGTGACGTTTCGGTTGAGGGCGACGACCGTAAAAACATCCCATATTGGCAAAAGCCGTTGGTCTCCGTGCTGGCGAAAAATCTGAAGTGCAGTTACTATTTCCAATGGGAAGAAACCAAATGGGTGATAAAAATCGTTGGACTCGAAGGGGACGTTGAAATTTGTTTGGATACGGTTAACTTTGCCTTTTCCCATTACCAACGGTCGTGGGATGATTTCATGAAGTACGTACTGGCGGCTGACGTGTACTCTACCCGCACAAAAACAAACGCCAGGAAAAACGATTTCACGAAAGGCTTTGTCATGGGCGTGGAAGAAGCTTTTGAGAAAAATGTTGAGGAGAAAGGCCTGATCATAGTTCAGCCTGAGGCGGTAACGGCGCGGATTAAATCGCTGAAGCTGAGGGCGGAAAAGCGGTCTGAACGATCGTCGGCCGGGGACGCTGAGGCGGTGATGTCGGGATACGTCGCCGGGCTCAACTCTAAGAAGCCCAACGCGGAAGCCATCGCGGAGGATGCAAAATAATTTAATTATTTTGAAAAAAGTCCTTGCGCTTTTTTCCGATAAATAGTATGATTGAATTAAGATTAAAAGAAAGGTGGGCGGTATGGTGACTGAAGGCTATTTGAGGCGATATGCGATGTATACCCGGCGCGATATGAATAAATGGGAATCGTTGCGCGGAGAGTTCGATGGCCTTTCCGCGCTCGCCGTTGATGAGAAAATGGAAGCGGCAAGGTTAGCGTACAACAAGGCTTCGGCCGCGCCCACGACAGATCGACCGCCGATAGGCGAGAAACGGCCTACCGAGAAACAGCTGGCGGTGCTCTATAAATACGGAGTGGCGAACGGCGAAAAGATGACGCGGAGCGGGGCGAGTAAAATAATTGGAATGTTGTTTGATAAAAATGACGACGTTTGGAGCCTGGTACAGTTGCGAGAGGGACGCTATCCTGCATTCTAAAGAGTCGAAACCGAGCGGAGTTCCCGCCGGTTTGTGCCGCACTGACCGGCGGTGTACTGATGAGATAGGTCAAAGGAGAACTATTTTGGACTTGGAAAAGATACGGGAAGAAGCGGATTACAAAACTGGCTATGCCGAAGGGTTTGACGAAGGGCTGGGACACGGCGGAATAGTCGTCAATATGCCGATGTTGTACGCTAACAAAGCGGATGCCGCGCAGGGAACGAAAGAATTCCCGCACGCACTAGGAATGGCGGAAGGTTTTGCATCCGGATTTCACGAAGCAAACCCAATGGAGGATGATGAGGATTATTAACTAATCGAAACCGCGCGGAACTCCGCGCCGGTTTATGCCGCGCTGACCGGCGGTGTACTGATGAGATAGGTCAAAGGAGAAGTATTATGGATAAAGCATTTGCGAAAAAGTTCATGAGAATTGGGTTGATTGTTCTTGCAGTAATTTTCGCGATTATTTGGATCATTTCTGACAGCGGAGGCGGAAGCGGGACAACTCTCGAACCCGAGGAAGTGCCGTCCAAAAAGTGTCGAGCATTGATTCTTTGGACTGATGCGATGAACGAGGCCGAACCCTCAATGGAGTGGTGGACGATAAGAAAGCCCAAAATTACCCAAGCACTCCGCGATTGCGAAAACAGCGGTGCGGAATATACAAAATTTGGTAGGGAGGCAATAGATAATTTTAATAAAACTCAGGAAAAGTTCATTTTTGAAATCAATGTGAATCAATAGGCAATCGAAACCGGCGCGGAGTTCCCCGCCGGTCTACGCCGAGCTAACCAGCGGTGTACTGATGAGATAGGTGATAGAAGGGGAGCGATGAGCAGATATCGATACGATCAGGCCGGTTATGACTCCGACGGCTACGACTGCCGAGGATACAACCGGGAAGGCTATGACCGCGATGATTACCATTCCGATGGTTATGACCGGGAAGGCCGTAACCGCGAAGGCCGTACGCGTACGGGATACGACCGCGCCGGATATGACCGGGACGGCTACGATGAAGACGGCTACAACTGCGCCGGGCTAAATGCCTACGGTTATAACCGCGCGGGCTACGACGCCGACGGCTACGATGATGCGGGACGGGATGTGGACGGATACGACCGGGAAGGGTTTGACTCTGATGGATACGACCGGGAAGGATATGCCGCTGATGGCTTTGGCCGGGAAGGATACAGCCATCGGATGTGAAAGGGGTTCGTGATGGGGAGTGACGATATAATCGAGATAGTGACTTTATTGGTAATTGCCGTAGTTGTTATAGTAGTGGCTATGCTTATCGATAGGGGACTGGGCGCATAGGAGGCCGGAGTGGAAACGGAAAAGGTGATTGAGAAATTGGTTATATTTATACTTGTTATCGCTTTGGTTATTTTACAGCTGTTGAAAGGGGAATGATAATGACCGAAAAAGAGTTGGCGGCGGCAATAAAGAAGGCACGCGCGGTATTGGACGAAGCAATTGCGGATGTCGAAGCCAGCGCCAGGGAACTGAACGAAATGGAAGCGAAGATTGCGGCGGAGAAAAGGGATAGTGATGGGGAGTGACGAGAACAAAAAGACTGTGAGGGCGTCGGAGCTGGCGCTGAAGAGTCTCCGCAAGGTACACAATGACCTTTGCGCAATCACTCCGTCGTCAAAGTTAACCGCGAAGCAAATACAAAGTCTCCGCAGTAACGTGCTGAGCGCAATTCCGCTTTTCGATGAATTGTCGGATTGGGCTTGTAAACGGAGGGAGCGCGGGCTGGATAACGAAGGGTGGGCTGATGTTTCGATGCTTCCGCGCACGCTTATTTTCGGCGACGGGACAACCGCTGAGATTGATGTATCAGTTACCCTGAAATCATCGGGAAAGGTCATTCCAGTTAAATACGGTTCAGGCTATTTCTACGCTGAGATCGAGGACCCCAAGACGGGGCGAACCGTTACATGCGACTATACGCCGGATGTCAAAAAATGGAGGCTACGGTGATACTTTCTGAAGGAGAAGAGGGCGATGGAAGATAAAGAATGGACGCTGGCGGAGTATCATGCGCGGAAGGTGCTGGAGCAGGCGAAAGATGACTGGAGGCGGGCGGATAGCATCCTGAAACGGGAACTAGCCGCCTGGGAAAAAGAGGAAGAAGAATTGCAAGAGCTACAGGACAAATTTGACCTGTCGAATGTACGTTTGGCTATAGCTTCGAAAGAATCTGACCGCATAGAGGCTGTATTAGTCCAAGCGCAAAAAGATCACGATGTACTGAGCGAAAAGGCAGAAGAGTAAAGGGAATCAATTACAAAAAGGAGGCCACAATGGGAAGGCCAAGGGTATTATCCCCAACGGATTTAATCAGAATCCACACCACGGGGAAAACGAAACTCCAGGAACATTCGGAGCGGAGGGCGGTGGTGAACGCTCTGATCGAAATGAAGGGTGTCGCGTCGGTAGAAGATTTAAATGCCGCAATGAAATTTAACGTTGAGTCAACGATAATGTCGCTGACTCGAGCCGGATGGCTGGAGGTTGTAGAGTGATTATAGGGGCTGGATTAACAGGCCTCATCGCCGGGCACGCATTTCCGAAACGGCAACTAATCGAAGCCGCGAAACAGCCGGAGAAGCTGCATAATGCAGTCCTGCGCTTCCGTTCACCGCTGATTGGGGAATTAACCGGCATCCCTTTCCGGCCAGTGACCGTGCGAAAGGGCATCTGGTTTAAGGGCGGATGGAACGAACCAAGCATCAACTTAGCGAATGAGTACAGCCGTAAGGTCATCGGCCGTACCGTCGACCGGTCAATCTGGAATATCGACGCGGTCACGCGATGGATTGCGCCGGGGAACTTATATGAACGGTTGGTGGAAAACGTTAAGGGGAGGATTGATTGGGGTACACGGTATGATTTTGCGGACGATGGGAAAGATAACTCCGCTACGGTGATCAACACGAGTCCGCTGGATAAAGTTGTCGCCCAATTAGTCGCCGCGGATAAGTGGGTGTGCGCTTTGGACTTCGCCTACGCGCCGATCAAAGTGTTGAAGTTCAGGATTAAGGATTGTGACGTACACCAAACGGTTTATTTCCCAACTCCATTGCATTCCCTTTATCGGGCGAGTATTACCGGTGATTTAATGATTTGCGAATTTGCTGGGGATGCATTTGCCAACTCTGGCGATTGGAAAAAAGAATTGGTTGAGGCATTTTGGGTTAGAGATATGGATTCGGTTGGCGATGTCGCCGAGCAGAAATATGGGAAAATCGCGGATGTCGATACCCAGGCGCGGCGCCTGCTACTGGCGGGACTGACGCAGAATCGGAGAGTGTATTCATTGGGACGTTTCGGCACATGGCGGAACATTCTTTTGGATGACCTGTTAAAAGACATTAACATTATTAAGCAGTTGATGGAAGAGTCTGAGTATCGGACATCCATAAGGAGATCGGCGTGGACAATGTCGAAATAATTGATTACACCGGATGCGGTAGCGGGAATCCGCTGTACGCCGCCGAGTTGCTAATATTCACGAAGAACACCCGCTTGGAGTTGTCGAGCGGGACGCTCGAAGACGTACGCGCGATGCCTGAGCGGAAGAAGTTGGAGGAACTCGACTACATGGCGGCGACCATCCCCAGTTCTTGGGAATTTGTTCATCTGACCTTCCTACTCAGCGGAGTCAGCCGGGCATGCGCGCAACAGATAACGCGGACGCGCACCGGGAGCTACGCAATGCAGTCACAGCGAGTAACGGACGCCGGGCAAGCTGCCGTCAAAAATCCGTATGACTACGATGCGCGGAAACCGATCCACGACTTTTTCGATGCGGCAGTAGAGGACGCCAAAGAGAAATACAACGCGTTGATCGATCAGGGCAGTTCCCAGGGGGACGCGAGAGCGATAATGCCAATGGGGACGGAGTGCAATCTGGTAGCAAGTTACAACTTGCGGAGCTTTCTGGATTTAGTAAAGGCGCGGCGGAGTCTACGGACGCAGGATGAGTACCGCGGGCTGATCGAAAAAATGGCTAACAGTGTTCTGGAGCTATGGCCGTGGTCTGGCGCCTTTTTCCGTACAGGGAACGAAAAGGCGATTGAATTGTTGGAGAGCTTGGCCTTTCAGCTCGAGCTGGAAGTTGAGAATGGAGGGATGTTGAAGTGGAAAATAGCAAAAGCGATCGACCTGATAAAGTAACGACCGTTGCAATATTCGATATTGATGGTTGCATTTCTAATGACCGGTGGAGACGGGGAGAAATGCCGGCCGAGAAAAGCGCGGGGGATTGGGAACATTATCATAGTGGCTTCGCTATCGACGAGCCGTGCAACATGGATAAAGTTTTGGAGCAACACGACGCAGGTCATGCTATCGCCTTTTTTACGGGACGGCCGATAAAGCACGAAGCAGAGACGGCAAAATGGTTGCGCGGAAATATCCCGAAAGAAGTGAGAAAAGCGGGGTGTACGTTTAGCATGCGGCAGGAAGGCACTACCGCAACGTCACCAGTGCTAAAAAGTGAAATGGTGCGGAGTTTCGAGCAGGATGCCAAATTTGAGATTGTGATTGCATTTGACGATCGGCAGGATGTTATCGAGATGTATCAGCGGAGAGGGATTGCCGCGCATATATTAAGAGTCCCAGAGCCCAAAGCCGTCAAAGTCCAAAAGCAGGAGGCCGCGGAGATCGGCACGGCCGAAACGTTGGAAAGAATGGCGGAGATCACGAAGATCGGCACGGCCGAGACGCTGGAAAGAATGGCGGCGACGTACCGGGAGCGGAATGCAATCTACAGCGATAATTACAAAAATGTTGTAGCGGTGATCGGTGCGTTATTCCCGGGCGGAGTACCGGAAGGATTGGTGATGACCGAGAAATGGCACTTGTTCCGATCAGCTCTAATAAAGCTGACGCGGTTTGCTAATACCGGATTGACGCACGCCGACTCGATACATGACTTGGGCGTATATAGCGCGATGATCGAGAGCGCAATAAAGGAGGAACAGGATGGGTGACGCACGCAATAAACGAATCGCTCTGGTTACGGGGAGCGCGGCAGGCTTGGGTAAAGAGATTGCGGTGGCGCTCAGTTGCGCCGGTTATACCGTGCTCGATTATGACTTAAACTGCCCCGGCGGTGACGATGTTCTGAATCCCAGGTACCTACCGCAGAAACTCGACGTACTGGTGAACTGCGCGGCGGCCAATCGGATCGATTGGTTGAAGGACGTAAAGGAGAAGGACTGGGATACGGTTATGGACGTCAACGTGAAAGGGATTTTCCTCATGACACAAGCCCTAGAGCGACAGCTGAGGGAGTCACGCGGTACAATCGTTAACATAGTATCCAACGCCGCGCAAAAACCTATGAGATGTTCCGCCGCCTACAACGCATCGAAAGGCGCAGCCCTCATGCTAACAAAACAATTAGCGCGGGAACTCGCACCGGATATCACGGTCTTTTCCGTCAGCCCAAACAAACTGAAAAATACAGAAATGAGCAAAAGCATCGAAGAGCAGGTCATCAGAACCAGAGGCTGGACGAAGGAGGAAGCTGACGCGTATCAACTAAGTTCAATGTTGCCCGGCGTCGAAACCTGCCCCAAGGCCGTTGCGCGTTTTGTCGCGTATCTGCTCGATGAGAAGGAGAATCACCGCTATTTAGCTGGCTGTGATTTACAATACGGGGTATAAGGAGACTTACTGTGAAATTCAAAATCGAACAAATTGCATTGTGCCCGCGCGATCCAGCCGCCGCAATCGAGCTACTGGACGCGATGGGCGCAGGAGATTGGGCGCGGGATCATGTATGCGCTAATGGCTTTGTCGCGGGGGAGGGAATCCAGCGCCAAAATAATGAGGCCGACTTGGCTTTTGAGTACGATATGCTGCGCTCCGCGAAAGAGCTGGAAGTGCTTCATTATACGGATGGCCCGAATTGGATGGGGAAGGAACGCCGTGTAAGTCATATCGGGATGCATTGCGAGATGGAAGATGTTTATGAATGGCGCAAATTTTTCGCGGAGCGCGGTATCAACGTAACACAAGTAGTCGATACCACGAGCCATACCAACCCAAATATAAAGGACATCCGGCGTTACCACTACATCATTTTCGATACATTTGACATCCTTTCGGTGGACGTCAAACTCATCGTACGAATCAACACAAGGACGTACGAATGAAGAAAAGTCTAGCACTTATTTTCGATACCGAAACAACCGGGCTCATTCACCACCCATCAACAAAAGATGAACTGCAGCCGCAAATAATCGAGTTCGGCGCGGTACTCGTGACGCGCCCAAAAGGCGATGTAAACGAAGAACTGAATTTGTTGATAAATCCCGGAAAACCGATACCGGAAATAATTACAAATATTACTGGAATCACCGACGCTGACGTGGCGCCGTGCGGGCGGTTCGCGGACGTAGTTAAGGAAATCAGGGGAATGTTTGCTAAGGCCGATTTACTGATAGCTCACAACATGCCTTTCGACGCCGGTATGATGGAACTCGAGCTGGCGCGGTTGGGGATAAACGATTGGCCTTGGCCGAAATATCGGATGTGTACGGTACAGGAACATACGGAGGAATGGGGGAGACGGCCGAAGCTAACGGAACTGTACGCGCACTATACCGGGCGACCGCTCGACCAAACCCACAGGGCGATAGAGGATGTGATGGCTTTACGGAGGGTTTGCATTCTTGGGGGGCTTCTATGATCCACCTGAGGGTCAGGACTGAGTACAGCTTCCGGCGATGCTACGGGCCAATTCCGGAAGTTGTCGAACGGCTGGATGAGATAGGATGCGCGGCGGCGGGAATCGTCGATACAGCTGGAACCTAGGGGCATGTTGCGTGGGAAAAGGCTCTGGGCGGGAGCGCGATAAAACCTTTGTATGGTTGCGAATTCAAAATTGAAAATGACGCCGGGAGGGTGATCAGCTTTTGGGCGCTGGCTGAAGAGTTTTCGCAATTTTACACGTTTTCGTCGGCGTGGGGAGATGACCGCGCGGAGAATGAACGGCTACTGCGGGAGCGGCGCGGTGTTATCGTTTTTGCGGGAGCGGTGTTGAGTGATCCTGACCTATTCGATTATATAGACATCAATCCGCGATCAGCGCGGAGTACGCGCCGCGCAATCGACCTTCATAACACGACGGGGAAGCCATTAGTAATCACCGGGGATAACGACTACCCGGCGGACGCTCACCGTGACCGGTTTTTGGCTTGGGATGATGCGAAGAAAATGACTATCCAGCATATACCCTCCGCCGAAGAATTGAAGGCCGCAGTAGGCGTCGACGACAAAATTTGGAATGACGCTATGATGACCGCGTGTGTTATCGCCGATCGGTGCACCAGCGAACCATTAGCAAAAGCTCCGAGGATTCACTTTGACGGAGACTTCCCCGCACTAGTGGCCGCGGGGAAAGCGTATCGGATAGAGCGCGGGCATATTAAAAAGTGGACGGAAGAATACCAGCTCCGAATGGAGCGGGAAATGGCGTTGGTTCATGAAAAGGACTTTGAAAGCTATTTCATGGTTGTGGCGGATTTAGTTGTGTGGGCGAAGGAGCGGATGCTGGTTGGCCCGGGGCGTGGGTCTTCCGCGGGGTCTCTGTTGTGTTATTTGTTACGTATCACTGAAGTGGACTCGATTGTTCACAATTTACTTTTTGAGCGGTTTATCGACGCCCATCGCGCCGACCTGCCGGATATAGATATCGACTTCAACGATCAGAAACGGCAATTGGTTTTCGATTATCTGAAAGAACGATACGGCGCGGAGAACATGGCACGCCTAGGCTCGATCAATCGGTTGAAACCGCGCTCCGTAATCGCTCATGTCGGAAAAAAGATGGCAATCCCTCACGGCTCCGCATTCGGCGTCGCCAATATGATAGTCGATCACTCTTCAGGCTCATCCCTCTACGGTAAAGGGATTGCGCACGTTTTCGAAACCACGGAACCGGGGAAGGATTTTTTGGAGCGTTTCCCGGAAGCCAAGATGATGGTAGAACTCGAGCTACACGCATCCCGCTCAGGAGTTCACGCGGCCGCGGCAATCCTTTCCAACGCACCGGTAACCAGCTTCTGCACCGTGCGCGACGGCGTAGCCCACCTGAATAAAAAGGATTCAGAGTATTTGGAATTGCTGAAAATCGACATCTTAGGTCTGCGGACGCTTGGGGTGATAGAGGATGCCGGGGTCATTAGCGCGGAGGAACTGTATGGGCTTCCCCTTACCGACAAAAAGGCATTTCAGATTTTCAATGATCGCAAATTTTGCGGCCTGTTCCAATTCGAGGGCGCGGCCCAGCGATCGGTAGCAATAATGATCGATGTGAAATCTTTTAAACAAATAGACCATATCACCGCGCTCGCACGACCCGGCCCACTAGGTGGCGGCGCGTCGACCTCTTACACCGCGCGATGCGCAGGCCGCGAAGAAGTGACCTACCGGCATCCGTCGATGGAAGCCTACCTATCAGACACCTTAGGCGTCGTTTTGTACCAGGAACAGGTGATGAAAATCGTGCGAGAGATCGGCCACTTTTCCTGGGAGGATACCTCCGCGATTCGGAAGGCGATGAGCGCAATCAAAGGCACAGAGTACTTTGACCGGATGGGCGCGCAATTCCGCGAAGGCGCGGCGCGGTTGGGGATACCGGGGGATGGTGCGACGGTTATTTGGGATGAAATCGTTTCGTTTGGCGCGTGGGGGATGAACCGGAGTCACACGGTTTCGTACGCGGTGATCAGCTTTTGGTGCGCCTGGATTAAGTGTCATTATCCGACGGAGTTTGCCGCGGCGTGTTTGCGTAATGCGAAGGACGAAATCCAAACGATCGAAATGTTGCGCGAATTAACCGCGGAAGGAATTGCCTTTGTTCCCTTTGATCCGCACAAATCAAAGGTGAATTGGTCTGTATCGGACGCTGGCGAACTCGTGGGCGGTTATTCGGCGCTGAAAGGGATTGGGCCGGTAAAGGCTCAGTTTTGGGTCAACAAAAGAGACGCTGGCGGCGGTCTCACGGACGCCGACATAAAGAAAATTGCGCGTCACGTGCCCCAAGTCTCCGACCTTTCCCCAGCCCACACAATGTGGAAAGAAATCTACGAAGACCCAGATTCTCAGAACGTCAATGGTCGCATCCGGGAGTTTGGGGAACTATCCGACAACCCGGCGAACGACCAAAAAAGTGTAGTTATCATCGGGCAGTTAATTGAGCTTAAACGTCGCGACCAAAATGAATCGAGACTGGTAAATAAAAGAGGCGGGAAAGTCTACAAAGGCCAAACGCTATTTGTGGACTTATTTTTAGTCGACGATTCCGTATCACAAAAAGTCAGATGTCGTGTACCCAGCAAGCTTTGGAACTCTTACGGCCGACTCATCGCCGATACGGCGAAGCCGAAAGTGGATTGGTTTTTGGTACGCGGACGGTGGCTGTATCGATTCAATATGATGTCGGTGGAAAGGATAAAATGCTTAACTAATAAGGAGATGTTTCTGGGATGAGGATGGACGAGCATAATTTGTGGGTGGCGTTTCGGAGGCGTTGTGCTGTTGCGCGGCTAGACGTCGAGCGCGTCGAGAACGTCGCCGCGGTTGGGACGCCGGATGTTTATATTTTATCGAGCGGGAGCTGGGTGGAGATGAAAGCTCCGACCGCGCCGAAAAGGGCAGCCACGCGGCTGGTGGGGAGCAGGGGATTGAACCGGGATCAGATCAATTGGCATATCAAAGCGCAAATGTGCGGGAGAAAAACATACATCCTCATACGCGATTCGAATCAGCGCGTTTTCTTAGTCAACGGGAAAGACGCAAACGACGTCAACGATTGGAGCGCGGAGACGCTCACGGTGAAAAGCGTCGCTACTACGTGGCAAACAATAATGGAGATTTTGAAATGAAAACAAAACCAATGAAGCACCAAGTTACCGCGCAGAAGTTGCTCCAGGAAAACCCAGAGTACTACGCGCTGGCCGCAGAGCAAGGCACGGGGAAGACCTGGATGATTCTGGACGAAATAGAGCGGAGATATACCGCAGGCGAGCTGGAGGCAATCCTAATCATAGCGCCAAAAGGAGTTCACACGAATTGGGTTCTCCGCGAAATCCCTAAACACCTATCATGCGACTGTGTCGCGGTGGCCTGGACTTCCGGGAATACGCAGAAAAAGTGGCGGCGACTCGATAGGCTGCTGACGGAAGGCCGCGGACGGCTGGTTGCGTTTACTATGAATGTTGATGCGGTGAATACGGCGAAGGGGCTTGAGTACGCGCTGAAATTTGTTAATGCTTATAAGACAATGGTTGCAATCGACGAATCCCAGCGGATTAAAAACCCAGCAGCGAAGCGTACAAAACAAGTCATCGCAATCGGAGAGAAAGCGAAGGCGCGCCGCATCCTATCCGGGACGATCATCGCGAATTCACCGCTCGACATTTTCAGCCAGTATGAATTCCTACGGCCGGGGCTTTTAGGCACCACCAACTACTATGCGTTTAAAGCAGAGTACGCGGAAATCCTACCGGCAAATCATCCGATGGTACGGCAGATCACCGCGAAAAGTCGCTGGACTCCGCAGGTGGTAAAGAAGGATGAAAATGGGAATTCAGTTTTTCGCAACCTGGATAAGTTGCAGAATCTTTTGAAGCCTGTGACCTTCCGCGTGCTGAAGTCCGAGTGTTTAGACCTACCGGAAAAGATTTACAAAACGATGTCTTTTGAACTTTCGCGAACGCAGATGGAACGGTACAAAGCGCTGAAGCGCGATCGGAGCTGGTACCGGGAGAATGGGACATTTGACAAATTCATTTCATTGACCGTCATAACGAAGTTACAACAACTCACGTCAGGGTTCATTATCGAAGAGGGCGAGCCGCGGCATTTAGTCGAGGGCGAGAGCCGGATGGATATGCTAAAAGAGATTCTGACGGATACAACCGGGCAAGTGATTATCTGGGCCAGGTTCCGCGCGGAAATCGACGCGATACGAAAAGCCCTCAAAGGCACGCATTCCTCCGTAGAATACCACGGCGGAACTTCCGCGGCGGAGCGCGAAGCGGCAGTGAACAACTTCCAAAACGGGACTGCTCAAATTTTTGTCGCGAACCCGGCGGCAGCGGGAACTGGGTTAACGCTTACCGCCGCAAATACCGCCATCTATTTTTCGAATAGTTTTTCGCTGGAGCAACGGCTTCAGTCAGAAGATCGGTGTCACCGTATCGGAACCCACGCGCCAGTAGTCTATATAGACCTGGTCGCGCAGGATACGATAGATGAGAGGATTGCGGCGGCGTTGCAGAGTAAGAAGATTACCGCGGAGCTGATTTTGGGCGGTTTATAAATCCGATCGGCATTCTCCGTTAAGAGTACATTGTACAATGTACGCCTTTTCTGCGCTCCGTACAACATCAGGCAGGGCTTGAGGCTCCATGCAATCCTTTCCGACCTATCATCATCGGTACACCGGCGGTCAATCCGGCGTAGACTTCCCGGCGGTTAGGCCGGGAAGTTTCGACTATTCCCAGTATTCTCCGCGCGATTGGATTGTCCAGCCGTCGCCGATATATAGCACGCTCTCCGCATCCCAGCTAAAAATCCCCATCGTATCGGCGGGCTCTTCCCCACCGAAAACCGGCAAGCTCGACGTATCTACAAAATCGTCGGTACGCGTATCCGGCCTAACTTCCCCAGCCTCAATCTGCGCCTCAATTTCCTGATCGAGCGCAGTAAGATTTTCGCTCAATTCCGCCAGCGTTTCGGACGCCTCAACCCTATCTGCCAATTCCCGTAATTCCATAATAATTCCTCTCAACCTATCTCATCAGTACACCGGCGGTCAACCCGGCGTAGACCGGCGGGAGTTCCCGCCGGTTTCGACTATTCGGAATAGCGGTGGTTTTCGTCGGCGTATTCGTCGGCGTATCCGGCTTGGAAATCCCTGCTATTATCGTCACGCGTTTCCCTCCACGTATCGTTTGCCCGGTCGGTGCTTCCGAAAATAAAGCCCGTATTGTACTGAAGCTCCGGCAATCTCTTCCGAATGACCCTGTCATACCTATCGGAATTATACTTTTCCAATTCCATCTTAAAGCTCATCGCTTTACTCATAATACTTACCATCCTTTCCCTTATTCTTAATTACAATTATAAGTCCATTCAAAAATAAAAGCAAGTACTTTTTTCAAAATAAATGCAATTTTTTGCATTATTTGCAACTTTCTTTTCCGCGATATTCCACGGTAAGGCCGTCGGCCACGCCGGAAGAAAAGCCCTCCGCTTTCCCCAGCGCATACGGGAAACTGCCCGGGTCACAATCGCGCGCAATCATCGCCATTTTCACATACGGGAAGTTTCCGATCACCACGCCGTTAGTTAATCCCTCCGCGTATCCCTCCGCGTATCCCTCCGCGTATCCCTCCGCTTTCCTTGCCTCTTGGTCCGTCATCCTCATTCCCCTCAACCTATCATCATCAGTACACCGGCGGTCAGCCCGGCGTAGACCGGCGGGAGTTCCCGCCGGTTTCGACTATTCCGTGCGCGGCTCGATCACCAAACCGGTGTAACTTTCATCGGCGGCAAAATTCAGCACATTTTTCGCATCCCAGCTAACCGGCATTTTCAGTTCCACAGGCTCCGCTCCGCCAAACGTCGGAACATTCCGCACATCCACAAAATCGTCGGTACGCGTATCCGCCGCAACTTCCCCGGCCTCAATTTTCGCCGCAATTCCCCGCTCGAGCGCAATAAGGTTTTCGCGCAATTCCTCCAGGGACGTAGACGCCTCAACCCTACTTACCAATTCACGTAATTCCATCATAATTCTCCTCAACCTATCTCATCAGTACACCGGCGGTCAACCCGGCATAGACTTCCCGGCGGTTAGGCCGGGAAGTTTCAATATTACTTTTTAGGCTTTCCGTTCCGGTCATATCCTCCGCGGTTATAGCCTATCGAGTTAAACCCTGCCCGATCGAATCCGGCAAGGTCACGGCCTTCATGGTCAAAACCTTCGCGGTCAAAACCTTCCCGGCTAAAACCTTCGCGGTTAAAACCTTCCCGGTTAAAACCGTTAGGGTCAATTCCGGCGGCATCGTAGCAGCGGTGCTCCAAGTTCCGATCGTAGTTGGATACGTCATAACCTTCCCGATCGTAGCCTTCCCGATCGGAGCCTTCACAATCGAATCCATCACGATCGTAGCCTTCCCGATCGTAGCCTTCCCGATCGTAGCCTTCCCGATCGAATCTGTACACATCAAAGCTTTTCGCTTTACTCATAATACCATCCTTTCCCTTATTCTTAATTACAATTATAAGGCCAATCAAAAATAAAAGCAAGTACTTTTTTCGAAATAATTGCATTATTTTGCATTATTTTGCATTTATTTTTTCGTGATTTGCATGACGCGCGAATAATCCCTTCGCCGGTATGCTGGCGAGAAGTGGACGAAGGATTGCATGGAACCCTAACGCCTGCCTGATGTTGTACGGGGTGCATATAACGCTTAAAATGTACGTAGGGCAATTAAAAATAAAGTCCTGTACTATTTTCAAAATAGCGCATCCTTTTCAGCGGCAAAAACGGCGCGAAAAAGGCGGTTTATCGTAGCCCTAAGAAATACTAAATACTTACGGTATAAAGAGTTATTTGAATCAGGTGAAGGGAAGCCGTCGCAAATCCGGTCATTTTGGGTTGGGGATTTATACCAGGCACCCAAAAATAATGGCGCCTAGCCCGCTTTACGCTGGAGCAATTCGGAACCGAAATACTTAAAATTGGAGGATAACGCCGCCGTAGGCTCCGAGCTGTAAACTCTTCCCCGGTACGGGAATTGCGAGAACTCCGACGCTAATTCCCAGGCTTATTCCTGGATTTAGATTTTTGCTTAGCTTTTCGTAGGATGTCACGAGCGTTTGAAATGTGATTGCTAATTCCTTCTGAGAGTTCTCTGCTTTCTCTATTGTACTTTTCGCTTGCACTAATTCGTTCTGAACTTTCTGTAAGTTGTTCTCCAACTCGATCGTTTTGTTGCCCGCCGGTACTAATTCCGCTTCTAACTGCTCGACCAAGTCGATCAATTCGCTTTTGCTTAAGTTCCCGAAACCATCGGCCGCCAAATATACCGGCGAACACAGCAACAATACCAACGCCAACAGGCCCAACAAACTTCTTAATCTTTTCCCACACATCAATCCTCCAGAAAGAGCG
>JACSEK010000022.1_pt1 | contig 21392 bp, 23 predicted proteins | sample 8225431 | NCBI WGS metagenome assembly JACSEK01 (sample SAMN15704673, study PRJNA253121) | viral metagenome | isolation source: viral DNA from sea star tissue collected in USA, Olympic National Park... | host: Pisaster ochraceus | collected 2013 | reverse complement strand
TCGAACATGGCGAAGGTAACGGGGAGCAACTTCGTCCCCAACGTGGGCGATGCGACCCCGGTGGACGGGGCTGGCACCGGGATGGGCCCGGGGCTGACATCCTTTATCGAAGCCCGTAACAACTTAATGAATAAAAAATAGTAAGAAAATGGCAGATGTAATAACAAGTACGGACTCCTATGCCGGACAGCTTAGGGGGGCCATGTTTTATAACCTCATGCAGGGGGATGGTTTCTCATGGAAGCCTTATGTATATACGTATCCTAATGTCGACGCAAAGCCCGTGGTTTTGCCTTCGGCGGAGCACGATGCGAACCCCCTTTTAAAAGGGGGGACGAAGTTGGCCGACCTTAACCTCGGCTCGGGCAACGGGTCCGATATAACTTTTAAGGAGCGTAAGCTAACCGTCACCGATCTGGCCTATGCCAGTTCTTTGGACCCCGAACAGTGGAAGCAGTATTTCCCGGATTTCCAGCCGACCGGTAACTCCCTGGATTTAAGGCTAAACCCTAAAGTACAGAAGACGGCCGTTGAGCTCGCGACGAATGCGATATCGACACAGTTGGCCCGTTTGCATACTATCGGGGATAAGTCGGGCGGCGATACTTCCCTTGAGTTTTATGATGGTTTCACCACGCTGATCGATGCCGACCCCGATACCACCATAGTTGGTACACAGGCGGCGTTGACTGCCACGAACATACTGGAGAAGGTGGATGCACTTAAAAGGGAAATACCCGCGAGGTTGGCTTTTAACCCGAACCTGTATGCTTTTTGTTCAAAGCAGGCTTTTGAGCTATACCATGAGGCGCGGGCGAAGAGCCAGACTTACATACCGACGCCCGATGTAAAGGTGGCCGGGAAACTTAACCTTGCCGTTGGCAGTACGTTGACCTTGGTCCCCATCGAGGCCATGCCCCGCGATTTTATATTCGCGACGGTCGCATCGAACAGCCCGTCTTCTAATTTGGTACAGGGGTTCTGGTCGGCCGGCGATGATGCGCTGAGGGTGATCAAGAAAAACAACGTCGACAATGACTGGCTGATCTTGATGAAGATGTCCACTGGCGTCCAGTACAAATCCGGCAAGGATATATTTTACATAAACAAAGACGCTAAACCCTAGAAAAGATGGCAGTTTGCAAACTAACAAAGAATTTTGAAATAGCCGACTGTGCCGGCCTGCCTGCCGGCGGGGTCACGGGACGGGTATATTTGTTCGATTTTGACGATTGGCTTTCAGGCACGCCGGACAGGGCGGAGGATGGCACGATAACGGGGCTAACCTTGGCCGATGAAGCCAAGGGGGTCAGGTATGCCCTCCCCGTGGATTCCCCGATGCCATCCAATGAGCCTGTCCGCAACGCCGGTGGGCTCAATGGTTTTAAGCATACCTTGGAGATGTACATACCAAAGGTTACACAGGCTTTGCGGAAGGAGTTCGTTGGGCTGAATAATTTTGGGAGGTGCGTTGCCGTTGTTATAAAGGACTCCGATCAGGTGGCCAACATGTACGGGTCCGATTCCGGGCTTGTGATGACATCCTTTATCGAGTCCCCTGCCGACGGAGCCGTCGGTGGCGGCGCCAAGGTTATCTTGGCCAGCCCGGAGAACGGTATGGAGAATTACTCGGCGGTTACGTTCAGGGCGGAGCCTGCCGAGGGCAAGAATGCAAGGGAAGCGACCCTTGTTGTCCTTGATAAGCTTATATCCGGCGAGACTATCTCATGATCTCCCCGGTAAAGTACGTGTATGCCGGTGGGCGGAGGTTGTATGCCGCCCAACGGATGGTAGAAGAAGATGAATTGCCCCTCATGAGGGCGGATGTCATAGACTCCGCCCTCGAACGGGGCTTAATAACAAAAATAAAGGAAAACAAAGATGGGAAAGCAAGCAAAAACCGCGCCAAAAGGCACGAAGTACAGGGCAAGGGACCGGTTCTTTGATAAGAGGGCCTCCTTCAGGGTCGCATTCAACGGCGCTGCCCACCGCATTACAAAGGGACAGGTTTTTTCACAGGCCGAGGCCGAGCTATGGGGCGAGTGCAGGGACTTCTATATGGAGCCGGTAAAACCTAGGCAGGCAAAGCCCTCGAAGATCGCCGATTCGCCGGAGAGTGACGCTGTCGTACGGACAACAGTGCCGGAAAACCCCTTCGGGTAATGGCACTGTTGGCGCTCGATATAGCCAACAAGACCGGTTTCAAAACAAAGGAAGCTTCGGGGACCTGGGACCTGGCCCCTAAACGGGGGGAATCCAGTGGCATGAGCGTAGTCCGCTTCAGGGCGAAGCTCGCCGAGCTCGCAAAGTTGTGCAACCGGGCGGGCAGCCCGATCACGGTGATCGCCGCCGAGCTCCCGGTGGGCATGCACAAGGCATCGCTTATTTCGATGGGCAAGAAGCACGGCATCATGGAAGAGTTCGCCATAACGAACAATATCGTCGTTGCTATGTACACCCCGGGGGAGATCAAGAAAGCGGCGACCGGCAAGGGTAACTGTAACAAGGCGGCGATGATCTCGGCATGCATTGATAAGTACGGTATCGAGCCTATCGATGACAACGAAGCCGACGCCGTCCACTTGTACCACTTGGCATCCGCCGATCTGGGCCTGGCATAGGCCAGAATCACTTAAATAACAGGGAGGGCAATGAAAAACAAAGACAAAAAACAAAGGGGCTTCGATAGTGCCGCCGTTGTGCAAAAGCATCTGGCCGGCGCTTCCCGTGGCATATACTATTCCGACACCGTTTTAAAGTGGGGCGAGGATAATCTATTACCGCAGAGGTTGAACAAGGCGATCATGGAGAGCCCCACTGCCGGGGGATGTACCCGCCACTTTTCAAAGTTCACCATCGGGCGTGGCATACAGGGCGAGCTGGGCGATCAGGTGGTCAACCGTTATGGCGATACCCTGAACGATATACTGGAATACTCGGTGGAGGATGGCTACGCAAAGTTCTATTTTTTTACTTTGCATTTTAATTTCAATTTACTTGGCGAGATCACCGAGATATTCGCCATCGACCCCCAGTTGGCGCGGAAAACCCGGGATGGGAAGCATGTTATTATAAAGGACTGGGCAGGCAGTGGTTACCTTAGCGACGATGATGGCCTGTTCTTTGATATGTTCGGCGGGCCGTCCGCGCCCATCGAAGGTATGCGGAGGGATGGCATCGCAAAGTACAAGGGCCAGGTTTACTGTTACCAGCGGAGCAAGAACCGGGCGTACCCTTATGCGCCCTTGGCACAGGCTTTACAGTCCGTCCAGTACGAGGACTCCGCCCAGACCGTTGCCCTGGCCAGTGCCCAGAACGCTTTTGGGCCCAAGGCGATAGTAAAATACCCTGGGAGCGGCGATGAGTCGAGCGAGGAGTTCCTGAAATTCAAAGAAACGATGACCGACCTTTGCGGCCCCGAGAATGCCGGGAGTATGGCGCTTGTTATGGCTTCGTCGAACGCCGATGGCGAGACCTCATCAGGGAATATGGTAGAAACCATCGCCCTCCCGAAAGATGCCCAGATGGAGGCGTTCAACAAAACCTCCCGCGACAACATAATAACGACAATGATCATGCCGCATATACTTCTGGGGGCGGCGAACGGTGGCATGTTCACCGAGACCGCATACAACGAGGCTTACAATGTAAAGATCGCCGACTCGTTATACGATCAGGCGAAGCTCGCCCGGGCATTCAACGATATTATATCCCGATCCGTTTGGAAAGGGATGGGCCCAGTGGAGCTCCTCCCGGCTGAAATAAAAAAACAAAGCAAACCCCCCGATAACTTTTAAAAAGAATGGATGACAGGATTATTATAAAAATAGAAGATGTGAGGGAAAAGCACCCCGTGTCCACCGAGATCCAAAGCTTCGACGCTTGGGCAAGGGAAGCCCAGATGGGCTACGTCCAGCCCCTGATCGGCGATGCCCTTTACAAAAAACTAATGGATTCGCCGGCGGATGCCCTGATAACAAAGCTTGTCGAAGGAGGCACCTACGGGACCGGGGATAACCTTGTTATATACCGGGGACTTAGGGCTTATGCCTGCTATATTTGGCTATATTTATATTCCATCCACGCCTCCGCGAAGCTAACCCCGATAGGCACGATGGCATATACGGACCCTGACTCCGAACATGCCGGGGCGGCAAAGGCCGGCAAGGCATTAACGGAGCATTTCAAGGCGATCGCAGGTAAGCTGGAGGCTTCTGTGGAAGCGTTCTTGGCAAAGCACGCCGGGGAATACCCAGAATACCGGGGCAGATCAAAGACCGCCGCGGTTGGCGAAGGCGTTACCGGGGCAGGGTTATATATAACGGGGACGGCCAACCGCTATAACCGGATACGGTGAACAAAACAGATGTACGATGCATATACCCTTACGGCAAGTTGCCCTCTTCGAAACATACCTGACGGCACCGCCGGACAACACGTTGTCCGGCGGGATCAGTGCCGTCTGGGCCGGCGCCGATAAGCTTAAAAGCTTGGTGGTCGGCACGCCCCGGATCACCTTCGGTCCATCCGCGCAGGCCGGGCTTACATACCAGTTGGATAACGGGGGCGACGGTGGCTACTTTGTTGAATACTACGGTGGCCATTCGTTCTCTTACGAGCTTGTTATGTACCTTAGCCTGCGTGAGCGCTCCTGGCTGAGGGCATTGGCCGGGGGGGTCTTTTCGATAGCCTTTGAAACAACGCGCCCAACTTCGCCGAATAAGTTTGGCGCGGTTTTTGCCCCATTCGTACTTAAAAAGAATAGCATCGATAACGGCCATGCCCACCTTTGCAAACTGGCCTCCGCCGCCGGCCCCTGGCCATTGTACGATGTCGCCTCACTGACCCTCGGCGGACCCGCGCACCTCCCGGGGAACTGCGACAGCGTAGGGAGCGTGGCCGGCCAAGAGGGCTTCGATTACAAGATGGACTTCGCACTGGGCTAGCACAAAAAAAGATAGGACCATGCTATACAAAAGAGTAATAGAACCCGATAACAACCACGCCCCGAAGGGGATCATGATAGGCTGGCTGTCCGGCGATGGCCATGTCCGGACATGGTTCTTCACGGCATCCGGCAAGTCGGAAGAGTCCGTTGCAAAACACGCGCGCATCCTCACCAAAGAAGGCGAGAGGTCCATCCCCATATCCGGGGCCATGACCGGTACGGTAAAAGCCACAGGCCTCGATAGGCCTACGATGGATTACCTGTCATCCATCATAAGATCAAACTACGTATTCATAATAGAAAAAGAGTGGCCCCTTAAAACAAAGCTGGTCTCGCTGGGCAATGCAAAAACCAAGTCCGGCGGGGCGATCAAGGGATACTCTTTTACCATGCAATATACGATCCACGACAACAACCTTTTGAAATCATAAACCAACGGGAATGGAACTTGGAACAAACGGGGATATCTTCGATACATGGGCGGACACAAAAATACTGCTTAACATAAACTACCTGGACCCGGGCAACATAAAAAAACGGGGAGTCCCCTTCACCAACATAATAAGCCTGCCCCGCACGGCAAAGAACCTCCGCCTACTGGGATACCCCCCAAATACGGGGATCGGCAGGGAACACCCGATAACGGTCTCGGATGGCGGCGTGGTCTTTATGGAAGGGAAAGCCCGTATAAAATCCATGTCGCCAACGGGACTGAAACTACAGGTCACCGAGGACAAATCCTTCTGGCAAAGGTCCGCCGAGGTAAAACTAAAGGATATAAAAGATCTCCCAACTTACAAATTCGGCGAAGCCCCCGGGGATGATCTTTGGTACCTGCCCGAAGCACAGGCGCTCATCGATAATACCGAAGTGGAAAATTACAAATCGTTATCAAAGTTTGTATACAGGGCTACCGGTACCACTTATAAAGGCAAGCTCCGCCGCCCCGCGCTGATGGTAAGCAAACTTATAGAAAAAGGGCTGGCCGGGATAGGCTACGAACTGGACCGCCCCGACCTTATTAAAAAACTGGCCATGACAGTCCACGCCGATGGGTTTTTGGTTACCGATTTTACAAAGAAATTCGACGTATTCAAAGCCGGCCAAACCCCCCGTAACCTCCCCTTTTCGGAGGGCGACGGTTTTTTATACGATGACACGTACCCTTTAAAAGAGACAAAAAGTACGCGGGTTTACGATGACCGCCTTATATCGGGGAATCCGTTCCCATTCGCCCTAAACATAAGGGGGACCGTAAAAAGCGAACGCGAAAATAACGGCTGGATCAAAATACTATCAGAAACAACCAAATGGGGGTCCGTCCCTACCGACGGCGGAGATGGCCAATGGCATTTACAAAGAGAGAAAGAAAAAACAGAATATACCATAGATGTAAAAAAGAGCGAATCCTACATAGACATAACAACGGATTTTTTCAAGGGAGATCTTTTCGATGCAAAGACCACGGTTGTTTACATAGAGACCCGATACCACCAAGATGGGTATGACGGCGATGTGGTAGGCACCCCCTTTATAAGCGGAGTCGTATATATAACGGAGCCCTTCGAAGAGGGCGAAGTTTTCGAAGAGAATACACAAGTTTTTCATAAGGCCGTGTTTGGGAAAGATACCCCGTTCGTCGACGGCAAACCGGATTTGGACTCCGATCAATGGGACATTCAAAAAAGAGACTACGACGAGTGGAGGGTTGCCCCGGCCACCAAAGGGGTATACCCAAAATACCGATACGTAAAAAAACAAAAAAGAGAAAACTTGCCCGGGGTCCTTTTCGGGGCGCGCATCGGCCCAGGGGTTTCACTGGAGGACTTCACGGTTTCAAAACAAATAAAGGAATCCGATATATTGATGCAGAGGGCAGAGGGCGTAAAACTAAGATCGGAAGAGGAGTCCACAGAACGGCTCGAATTAAAAGAACTATTCGATGCAGGCACCATAACAATGGAAGCTTACTATTACAGGTTAAGCCGTTTGTGGTTGCCCCCCATAAAAAACGGGTTTGAAATACCCGATCTGTACAGGTATCTACCTGATGTGATCGCCGCCATACATAATCTGGAAGGCACATCAGTAGACGCCGCCTCCAACATGCCGGACATGTCATTATGGGACCTGATGCATACCGTCGAGGACCTTTTTTTCATAAGGTTCGTGAAGGATCGCTATACCAACACGGTCAGGATGGTGCCTTACGGCGATGATCTGCTAATGGGCAACGCCGGCACCGTGGATACCTTGGTGCAGGCCCCGGTCATCCACGATGATCCGGGGATGTATGCCTTGGCAAACCATATAAAAATGGGCGATGCCGATCCTTTTATATTTAGGGGGGGTGGTCCCGGGGCGAAAAAGGATTTTATAAATTCGGATAAGTTCGGGGCGTGGCCACCAATCTTATCGTACGGTGAATATTTGCGGTCCCTGCCGGTCTACGATGGGCTGGGCGGCCGCGAGGATATCAAAGAAACCCTGTTCTTAAAGAATAGGGATAAGTTCCTCCCTGCCGACGTGTATAAAAAATACGGAACCTTGGTAAACAACACCGTACAGGGAAGGGTTACATCAATAACCGTGCCATTTAAGGCGAAACTCTTCGATGATCTCGGTAAATGCCCCGTTTTCTGGTGCGAACCGTTGAATAAATATTATCTTGCCCTATCCGTTACCGGCTATGGGGGCGACACCGTAAAAATAAAGGCAATAGAATATGGCGAAAAGTAAAAACACCTCCGAGGAGGTCATAAAAATAAGGGTCGACGCAAAATCCGCCGAGAAGGAGCTTAAAAAACTCTCCGAGGCCATAGGATCGAACAAAAAAGCCGTGGTTTCCAACGAAGCCTCGGTGAAAACCCTCGCGAAAGAGAATAAAGGGCTGGCCAAGGCGGCCAAGGCAGGCTCAGATGCGCAGAATACCTCGGCAAAGGCCATGAATGCGAACACGGCGAAGGTAAAAGAGCTTAAAACCTCGACAAAAAACCTAAAAGAGCAGACTAAAGACCTTGCTAAGCAACAAAAAAACGGTAAAAAAGCCGCAGGGGACCAGGCCGCCAGTATGGTGTCTTTGGGCGGGTCTTTCAGCGGGGTCCAAGGTGCTATACAAACGATGGGGGGCGGGTTAAAAGCCGTTTTCACAATGATGAAGACCAATCCTATCTTATTTTTGGTTGGTTTATTGGTTAGTTTGGTAGTGGCTTTCTCAAAAACAAAAACGGGGATGGAGTTCTTTAGGAAAGCAGGCGCGGTGATGGGCGCGGTGATGGGCAACCTGATGGACATCATAGAAAAGATAGGGGGGAAGTTGATATCGGCTTTCGAAGACCCCCAGAAAACATTCAAAGATTTTAAAAAATCCATTGTAGAAAACGTGACCTATTATTTCACCGATTTTATACCCAACGCAGTCAAAAAACTAGTAGGCGGTTTGGGCCTACTTTGGGATGCACTTGTGGATTGGGATATAGACAAGGCAAAGGAGGGGCTGGCCCAGATGGTGGATGCAACGACGGATTTAATCCCGGGGACTGCGTTGATGAAAAAAGCTGCGGACATCATAAAAAACGACCTGGTCCCTGCCGCAAAGGAATTAGCGGCAGAGACCCTGAAAGATGCGGACGCTGCATGGGAATTAGAAAAGGCGATGATAGCAAACGAAAAAGCCCTGGCCGATAACGAGGTTGCTATCAAAAAGACCATCGCCAAGCAGGGCGAACTGAAGGAAATAAGGGACGACGAGACTAAAAGTTATGCTGAGCGTATCCAAGCATCAAAGGATTTAGGTGATATTGAAGAGAAACAGGCCGCTGAAACCGCACGGCTTTTAAAACAAAAGTATAACCTGATATTAGCACAAAACGCCCTGACCGAATCCACCGAGGCCGACGAACAAAAGGCAAGGGACGCACAAATGGCATACTTAGATGCAGAAAACGCATCAACCAACGTAAGGCGCGAAAACACTAAAAAGGTGAACGCGCTAGAAAAAAGGGAAGCCAAGGAGAAAGAGGCTTTAGCAAAAAACCTTTTATCTTTGGAAGAGGGTAATATTGCCAAGGCAAGGGAATTAAGGGAAGATGATGCGGACAGGAAGATCTCCGCCCTCCTTGATGAGGCCGAGTATAACAAGACCACGCTAAAGCAAAAAATAAAGGGGATCACCGATTATTACCGGGTGGCAGGGGAGGTCGCCTCTGATGCGAGGTCCGATGAGAAAGCGGCGCTGGACAAGGAACGCGAGGATATACTCAACAACGATAAGATAACCCAAGAGGAAAGGGATGCCCTCCTCGAGGAGAACAGGTTGGCCCAGTTGGATAGCCTCGCCGCATTCAAAGATGCGGAGCTCGAAATAGAAAAGGAAAAGGAGGCCGCGCTCCTCGAAGTGAAACAGGGGGCGCTCGATAAGGCCGGGCAATATTTACAGATGGCGGCGGATACGACCCGGAACATCCATGATATACAAAACAACCTAGTGGAGGCCCGGTATGGTAAAATGTACGCCGCCCTTGAGAAGCAGAGAAAGAACGGGTTTATCAGCGAGGAGATATATGCAAAAAAGAAGGCCTCGCTCGACAAGAAAAAAGCCGCCGAGAAATACAAACTGGATATACAGGCTTTTATAAACAAAGCGATAAGCGCGGCACAGGCCGTGGTCAACACAGCGGCCGCCGTCTTAAAAGCCCTTAGGGATGGGGGGCTCCCACTGGCCATAGCGGTCGGGGCGGTCGGGGCAACCCAGCTGGGCGTGATACTCACGGCCCCTCCGCCACCTCCGCCAACCTTCGAAAAGGGCGGTGACGCCAGCAGGGGGATAAGGGTCGGCGGCCGTCGCCATTCACAGGGCGGCACAAAGTACCGGGGCGAGGATGGGAATACCTTCGAGGTCGAGGAGGGCGAAGGGATCTTCGTTACCAAGCGATCCGCGACGGATGAGGCGCTCCGGGCGGTGGACTCGATAAATACATGGCATGGCGGCCATTCCATGTTCGCGGAGGGGCATCGCCTCCTTGCCGAGGGTGGCCAGGTCGGATCCGGCGTCCCCGGGCTGACCCCCGATCAGGTAAGGGGCATCGTGTCGGAGACCGTCTCCGCGACCTTGGCAAACACGAGCATCGAGGTTCAGGTTGCCGACGTACAGGCCGGCCTTGTCGCCCGGGAAGGCTCGCTCGAAGCCGGGGCGGTCTAATCCAACCTTGGCGATTTGTATAAATAAGAAAAACTGTGTATATTACATCAAAAACCGTGCCAAGCGCATCCAGATGATAAACAAAATAAAAGAAACATTCAAAGAAACCGCCGACAAAATGGAATGCGAGTTCCGCACCCTCGGCATCGAAGAGATCGAGGAGTTCTTCCACAACAAGGACATCGGGGATAAGCCCATTATCATCCTCGATCCGGTCGAAGAGTTCGAACTCGGGACCGACCCCGGCACCGCCATAACCTTCGACATCCCCGTAAAACTATATTTCCTTACGGGCTTCGACGCCACCGCCGACAAAGACGATATAAAGGACAAGGCACTCGGGGATATGGCGAAGATGGCCGGGGACTTCGTGAGGACCATGACCTCCCCCGGCGACGGGACGGCGGTCAAAAACTACTCTTTTGACAGGGACCAGACAGTCAACGGTACATTCATAAGGATATTTACCGCCCACCTCCTGCTCGGATGCTCAATAGAGTTCACAATTAAAACATCATGTAACCGAAACTAACAAATGCCCAGACTAGAATTAGAAGGCGGCGAAAAAGAACGGTACGGCCCAGAGCTCGCCCTTGACAAAAACAAACAGTTCACGGCCATCGACGCAAACCGGATAACCGTGGCCGTCAACGGGATCGACGATGATCTAAGCGGCCTTGGGGCGAGGGTCGAGGGTCTTACAACAAAGGTGGACGACCGAGAGCAGGAAATATTGGAGGTAAAGCGGACAGTGGAACACATTGTGACAAAGGTCGGCGGACTTGTGCCACAGGCACCGGTCATATTCTATTTTAATAAGAGTATTGAAGAAGGGGGTATCTACATATACACGGGGGTGGATGAAAAAACGGCAACAATCGAAGATAATATAGATGGCATCGTAGAATTTAGGAACGTAGGCACAGGCCTGCTAAAGTTGAAGGGGACATTCGCCCCCGGGTTTAGCGAGGAACTATACCCCCGTTCAAAGGCGATCCGACTTATATGGGCAAACGGTTATTATACTTATTAAAACACAATTTTATCATGAAAAAATACATTCGAATATATAGCATTTTAGGGCTTCTTTTATCCGGGGGGATGCCCGGGCATGCACAGGACGGCAATTTCGGGACCGTACGGGTCAAGGATAGCATAACTTCCAGGATCGACGGCACCAACCTTATACTACAGGGGAAGGGCTCGGGGGGTGTGGAGGTATCCGACACTTTGCACATCAACAACCGCCTAGAAATAAGTAATTCCGCCGGGGGCGAGAATGTATCGATAGACGGCGCCTCCCTATTGGAAGTCATAACCGGGAGGGTATTCGAGAACACGGGTTTTGATGGTGAAGGTTTGGTATTGGTAACCACGGCGGATGGCAAGGCAAAATATACGCTTATGAAAGTAACCACTAATTCCGGGCCGGCAATATTGATCAGTGCCAATACGGAAATAGGTGATGATACAAAATCAATAACATTGACCCCGGCAGGGGGCTTTAGCAACAGGGCGGATAACCGTGGTCCTAGTATAAGTGGGTACGCAAACCAGTTCGTAGATGCTAACTTGAAGGGGGCTTTGCATTACCGTGCAGGAAACTTGCCAACGGGTACTCACGATTTTTATACAAAGGGGTATAGGCGGTTCGGCATAAAGCAAAACGGCGACATAAAAGCCTATGGCAATAACCTATTGGGCATAGGGGGATCGCCCCTTTCAGGTACGGTAGGGGAGTATGCCGGGGCAGGATCACATGGCGGCCTTGATATAATCGGCAACGGGCTCCAGGAAACACATATCCAGTTCACACGGGATGATCAAGTTTTGACCCTAGGTGCAAGGTTATTTGACCCCGTTACTAAAAGAGGCGTGGTTGCAAACGGTGCTTATATTGAAATAGAAGCCAACGATGCAAACGACGGCACAGGAAACGGTGGTAATATCAAGATGATTACCGGTGAAGGGGGGAAGATCAGAGTTACTTCTTTTGAAAACGGGTTTGTAACGGTCAACAATGGCGTTTTAGGGTCAACAGATAAAACAAACCCTTATACTTTTGGAAGTCCTAATACCCCATTATACACAAACGGGGGACCTATTTCAAGTGATGGGGCAACTATTGCAAGTAACGGGGGAAATATACGATCTGGAAAGGGCAATATATATACCGGAGGTGGTTTTATATCAACAAATGGTGGTGATATGTCAACAAATGGTGGTGATATAAGAACAAATGGTGGCACTATACATACGGGGATGCTTAGTATAGTCCCGGGCGGTACTTCTTACTATATCTATGCCCCAATAGAAGCAGGAGATGCCACATTTGATGGCGTAATAAAGTTTAACAAACTTAAAAACGGGGTTTTATATGCCGGTGCCGATGGGGTTGTGAGCATTGCCGAAGCACCACCCGGTGAGAAGGGCGATAAAGGCGACAAGGGCGATCAGGGCATCCAAGGTATCCAAGGAGAACAAGGCATCCAAGGCAAAAAAGGAAACAGGGGGTTTACGGGCGAGCCGGGGCCACAAGGCATCCAAGGAGAACAAGGCGACCAAGGGGAGCCGGGAGCGGATGGTGCATCCTTCACCAAGCTAAAAGTAAGGGAGGGAACTAAATATGTAAACCTAGAAATTGTGCCATCCGCTGGGGATTACCCAAATAATAGTATATTCACCGTAGTGGCCGGCGAGTACCATGCAAACGGGGCTAAATTACAGTTGCACGGGAACGATGCTTTGAGCCCCGGCAATGCGGAGCTACATGCACGGGACGATGGTGATCTAAAGTTCTTTGCAGGAGGTTCAGAAAGGGTCATAACCAACAAAGACGGCGACTTTGAAGTAAAAGACCACCTGAAATTGCACACTGAAAGGGACAGGAGGGGCAACTTTATCCAAAAAACGGCGGAGATCAAAGGAAACCTAGTACTGTCAAACCCCAACTATGCACACGCAGGAAAGTTTTTGAGGGTGGACGGCAGTGGCAACGTTACCGCAGTAGATGCACCTTCGGGTGGGGGCGGTTTTGAAAACCCTTATGTTGATGGGGGGGAATCAACACCACTGTACACTAACGGGGGGAACATAAAAGCTAATAAGTTTACTGCCACAAACGAGGTCAGCTATATCGCGAGTTTTTACGCATTAACCGGGAATTTTTACGCAGAAAACGGGAGGTTTTACGCACATAACGGGAATTTTTACGCACGTAACGGGAGTTTTTTATCCTACTCGTTAAGGACGGCTCCCGGTCCGATATACGTAAATTCAAGTGGGGTATTCACCAACGTAAACCCCTCTGATGAACGCCTAAAAACGGTAAAAGGACCATACATAGGGGGGCTGGGAATCATAGTACAGATGGACCCGGTCACTTTTACCTATAACCCAACCTTCGGTAACGATGCAGTCTCCGTGGAACGCATAGGTTTCCTAGCCAACGAAGTCAACAAGTTCGCACCGGAACTGGTTACCGAATACGACCACCAGACAGGGGAACATGAAGAGGAGCAGGAAGTAGATAACGGCGATGGCACAAAATCGGTGCGGACGATCAAGGTAAAAGAGACCGTTAAGCGGTTAGGTTTTAACCAGCCCATGCCTTCTCCTATTACGGTGAATGCGGTTAAGGAGCTTAGTGCATTATTGAAGTTGCAAGGGGGGCTTATTGCGAGTTTAGAAGCAAAGAACAGGGAGTTTGAAGCTAGGATTGTTGAACTAGAAAAAACAAAATGATATGGAATTTTTAGCAGGGTTGATAGTATTTTTAACGGGGATAGGTATATGCTGTATCGGGTGTGTCTATGATAAAAGGGAAGAGCAAAATAAAAAGAGATGGAGTACAAACCAGTTGTTTTGTATGTATATGGGGGTCTTTGCCTTAGCGGCGATCTTGTTAGGATTGACAGGTATAAACCCACATGATTATGGTCCGCCCGATCCACTAGAACAGATAGAAAAGCTAGAGAAAAGGGTTACTGAACTGGAAAAAGCAAAATGATCAGCCGTATGGTAAAAATTCACAATTGTAGTAAAATATATATGGAAACAATAAAACAATTATTTAAAGACGAAGCTGGAAACACTTCTAGCAAAAGAGTGGCGGCGTTTATTGCATTGATATACGCACTTACAATATATACGATCAGGGGCGGTGATATGGATTATGATATATTCCTTACCTTAATGGTATTTGTGGCCAGCGCGTTGGGTATATCAAGTATTGAAAAGATTAAAAAGAAATGATGGGATCACTAATGTTAATACTAGAAGCTATTGCCAAATTCGTTTACGGTTTTGTGCCGGGCATGCTTTTTGCCATGCTATTGTTCAAAACCCAAGATATGGTGCAGTTATATATAGACAAAAAGCGAGGGGCGAAAGCGTCGGCTTCTGAAACCGCAAAAGAAAAAAAAGATGGAATTATTTGATGTGGCATGGCTTTGGTTTTTGGAACACTCACCCTGGGCCGCCTCGGCATTGGGGGTCGGGGGCGCAAGTTCCTTATTAGGGAAAAACCTAGCGGACAAAAAGCAGAACAAGAGGCTAAAAGCCATCGAAGAAGATGTGGTAAAATTAGGGCATGGCCTAGAAAAAAACCAGATAGGCGACGAGAACACGGCCGAGAAGTTTAACCAGTTATCGAAGATGATCGAATTGACGGATGGCAAGATCGATAAGCAGGGGGAGAAGCTGGATAAGCTGATGTTCCACTTGTTGGAAAATAATAAATAACAACAGAAAGGCCGCGGCCTTTAAAAAAAACATTGCGGGGTGGAGCAGTTGGTAGCTCGCCGGGCTCATAACCCGGAGGTCCCGGGTTCAAATCCTGGCCCCGCAACGAGGGATAGAGGAGAGTATGGCTCACCGTTCAATCTTCCGGTAGGAACGGAGATCCCGGGGTTCGATTCCCCGGTCCCTGCACCATTATTAAAAAAAACAAAAAAACAAAAAACATGTTCGACATTCTTTCAGATGTATGCGGTATTGTAAAAAACGTTGTTGAAATACCGCTCACCGTTGCGAAGCCCGTTGTTAAGATAGCAAAGGGCGTAACCGAAAAAACCAAGGAAATTGTAAAGGGCATTGCCGATCCGGCCGGCGCGCGGGGCGATGAATAAAACGGATCGGGTTTTTGCCGTATAATGACACAAAAAAACATAAGGCCAAAATGACCGAGCGTATATCGAAACCCGCCCTAAAACCGGATAAATTCAAAAAAACACTATGCTATGTTTTGCGCGAATGCGAGAATGCGCGGCATATCGGCATGCCGGGGCTTTTTTCTATATTGTATCTTTCCGATTTTGGTTATTACGGTGCGCATGAAGAACAACTGACCGGAATGGCATACAAAGCGGTGGAAAACATGCCAGTCCCGCAAGGGTTTGGTGAAATTACCAACCAGATGGTGAAGGAAAATATGATCGGGCGAGCCACTAGATGGCCGGGCCGTTCGATGGTACAATTTGGTGCCTTGGTAAAAACCATGCCCGAAAAAAAGGAAAAGAATATCATCGATGATGCCATCGGCTTTGTTAAAGATAACGATCTGGGGTACGTACGCGATATCATAAAAAACGATATGCCGGTACTCGCCACAAAAAACGGCCAAACAATAGATTACGAATTGGTTTTTTACAGGGGCGCGGGGCGCAAAACCGGCGCACGGGGATGTGGCCGGCAACCTTTGAACAATTTTTTGCACGCCTCATCCGAGCCGTTGTGATCGAAAAACGCATGGGCAAGAATCCATGCGTTTTTTGCTTTTTTTGCTTAAGACCACCGCATACCATGAAAAGAAAAGAAAGGATATTAAAAAATAAGGTACTGACCTTAACGGGCGGGTACGAGAGGCACAGCGCGGCCAACGGTATGCGCGCCATACAATCGGTCCTCATGGTAAAGAAGGACAAAAAACACATTGCCGCGATCAATATTATGCGCCCGCATAAAAAAACGCTCCGCCTGTACGCCGGGGAATGCCCCGGTGGTATATCAGTTTACGAAAACACTTCGCAAACGGGGTTTTCCTTTTATTTGCCGCCCGGGAATGCCCGGCAAAAACTGTTCAACCAAGGAGTGGATGCGTTTATTGCATACATCGAAGGCATGGCCAAGGCCGTCGGCAAGGCCAAGGCGGCCGGCGCGCAACACGGGCAACCAACGGGCGGGCCGGCATGATAGATGTCGCCGGTGACATAGAAGGCGCCGTGGGCGGCCCGTTGGGAGGTTATAGGTTTATCGACCTGTTCGCCGGTATCGGCGGTTTTCATTATGCTTTAAAACCGTTTGGCGCGGAGTGCGTCTTTGCTTCGGAGATCGATAAAAAGGCATCCGATATTTACTGCCTGAACCATAAACTAAGGCCAAAGGGCGACATCACAAAAATCGGCGCCGCGGATATACCGGCCCATGATATATTGTGCGCGGGTTTCCCCTGCCAGCCCTTTTCCGTATCCGGGCATCAAAAGGGGTTTGGTGACATAAGGGGCACCTTGTTTTTTGACATAGCACGTATCGCGGGGCATCATAAAACAAAGATCGTTTTTCTCGAAAACGTCAAAAACCTTGTAAGGCATGATGGTGGGCGTACCATGCAAACGATCATCAAAACCCTCGAAAACCTAAATTACACGGTGTTTTACAAGGTACTGAACACCAGTAATTTTGGTTTGCCACAAAACAGGGAAAGGATCTTCATAGTCGGCTTCAACAAAACACATTTTAAGGGCATCCGTTTTTTATTCCCTGCCCCAAGGCTCGTTTCATCCTTGGAAACGATCTTGGAAACGAACCCCGAAAACCCACGGATCCTAAAACGCGATGATGTTTCCCTTAACTACGGTTTTTTAAAGACCATAAAAAAAACGTTCGGGGGTTTGCCCAACAGGCCGGTACAGATCGGTACGATCAACAAAGGGCGCCAAGGGGATAGGATATACCACCCCAAAGGGCATGCCATTACATTGTTGGCTTGTGGCGCCAAGGGGATGTACAAAATAGGCAATACCATCAGGAAACTAACACCAAGGGAGTGCGCGAGGGCGCAGGGGTTCCCTGAAAAAACCATTATCCATAAAAGTGTGGCGACGGCATGGAAACATTTTGGCAATAGCGTTTCGATCGATACCGTACAGTTCGTTATACGCCAAATAATAAAGGTGGTGAAGGCAAACCAGTGATAAAAAAATAATCATGGGTACAAAAAAGAAAACAACACCGGCCATAAAAGACCCGAAACAACTTATGGTGGATTTGGATATATACAAGCCGGGGATCAAAGTGGTAAAAAAATAATCATGGATACAAAAAAAGAAAGAAACGTGCCGGCCGGTTTGCTTGGCCCGTTCCAAAAAGCCCTTATGGGGCTTAACATAGCATGCGCGAAAAAACTAAAGGCCATGCGCGACAAAATAGATACGGACGGACATGGCCTTGGCGAACGCGTCGGCCATTTGTTCTCGCCGTGCGACCTGGGCTACGAATTCATCGTGCATGGCAACAATTTTGGGAAATATATCGAGGCCGATCTGGGCGAACATCTTAAAAACATACCCCTGATACGGACGGCGCAGGGGCTCCGGGAGTCCTTTGAACTGATCGAAAAAGCATTTGCCGGCCTCCGCCTCGCCGATCAAACGGTCAATTTCACGGACAGCCTAAAAACACTGCCAAAAGAATCCGCCATGCACTGGCTGGTCTCCCAAATGCCGTCGGGCGACCCTTCGGGCATGGGCGGCCTGGGCGAAACGATCGGGAAATTAAGATTGGATATCGCCATTTTCGAATTGCGCGATGAGCTGCGGGAGGTGCTCAGGCAGGCCGAATCGCCGGGCGATAGGCCGGTCACCGTCGAAAAAAAACCGCGGGCGGTTTGAACTCCGCGCACCCTTGGCGTATAGTGTTATCGTGCGGGCGGCAGTCGCCCAAAAGCACTGGACCAAAAACACAATGGCGGAAAACTATACAAAAAAATACCTAGAAAGCCTAACAAAAAAACTGGGCACAGGCACGGCGACCGAGCATTCGTACCGTGGTTGCATAGAAACATTGTTCAATGGGATATCCCCGGGAACCGGGATCATCAACGAGCCGTCGAACGTGACGGATTGTGGGTGCCCGGACTTTGTTATAACGGGGGGCGGATCCCCGATCGGTTACATAGAAGCCAAGGACATCGGCAAGGACCTTGATAAGAACGCCTACAAAGAGCAGTTCGGGCGCTACAAAAAGGCACTGGAAAACCTAATAATCACCGATTATTTATTGTTCCGGTTCTACCGCAACGGCGAGCTGGCGCATGAAGTGCGCATCGGGGAAAGCGACGGCCATGCCATCGCCCCTATCAAAACCAATTTCCAAAGGTTCGCCGGGCTTATATCGGAATTCTGCGCCACCGGGGCCGCCCCTATCGAAAGCCCGAAAAAGCTCGCATCCATGATGGCCGGCAAGGCCCGCCTTTTGCGGGATATTATCGCGCGCGCCATAGCCGCCGACGAAAAAGAAAAGAAAAAGACCCCGTTAAAGGACCTTTACGAAACCTTTAAGAAAATACTCATCCACGATCTCGATGCGAATGCCTTCGCCGATCTGTACGCACAGACCTTGGCCTACGGCATGTTCGCGGCGCGCCTGCACTGTGCCGACCCCGATAACTTCACAAGGGAATCCGCTATTTTCCTTATACCAAAAACGAACCCTTTTTTGCGGAGGCTTTTTGGGCAGGTCGCCGGGCCCGACATAGATGCGCGCATAGAGCCTATCATGGATAACCTGGCCGGCATGTTCCGCGCGTCGGGCGGCGATGGCCTGTTGGCCGCCGGGCCCGGTGGCGAAGGCGATCCGGTCATACATTTCTATGAAACATTCCTGTCCGAGTACGACCCTGCCCTGCGCAAGGGCCGCGGCGTATGGTACACCCCGGCGCCGGTGGTCGGCTTTATCGTAAGGTCGGTCGACCACGTCCTAAAAACCAAATTCGGGCTTGCCAAGGGGCTTGCCGACACGTCGATGGCCACGGGCAAGGGCGGCGAGGCGCACAAAGTGCAGATATTGGATCCGGCGACCGGCACCGGGACGTTCCTTGCCGAGACCGTAAAGTTCATCCACGGCGAATACTACGGTGAAACCCCCGGGGCATGGCCGGACTATGTGGATACCCACCTGATACCAAGGTTGCACGGGTTCGAGCTTTTGATGGCAAGCTATGCCATTGCCCACCTAAAAATGGCATTGCTCCTAAAGGGCGCGGGGGATGGCACAAAACGCGCCAATATTTTCCTGACGAACTCACTGGAGAAAACCAAAAACTACAACGAGGATATATTTTCCGTTATACTGAACGAAGAGGCCGAAAAGGCAGACCGCGTCAAAGAAGATACGCCGGTGATGTGCATCATGGGGAACCCGCCTTACAATTGCCGCAGTACCAACAAAAGCGATTGGGTTTTGGGGCTGGTAAAAGATTACAGATACGAGCCCGGCACAAAGGATAGGCTACAAGAAAAATCAAGCCCGGCCTTAAGTGATGATTATGTGAAGTTTATAAGGTTTGGGCAATATTTTATAGAAAAGAATAAAAATGGCGTCCTGGCCTTCATCAACCCGCATGGTTTTTTGGATGCCCCCACCTTTAGGGGGATGCGTTACAACCTATTAAAAACATACGACGAAATATACGTACTTGACCTGCACGGCAACGCGCGCAAAAAAGAAACCTTGGCCGATGGGACGGCGGACGAAAACGTATTCGACATTATGCAGGGTGTCTGTATTAATATATTTGTCAAGACCGGCAATAAAAAAGACGGCGAACTGGGCAAGGTTTTCCATCACGGCCTGTTCGGCAAACGGGAGGGCAAATATAAGTTTCTTGAAAATAACACGTTGGGTGCCGTTAAGTACAAAGAACTGTCCAATGTTGCGCCCATGTATTATTTTGTGCCAAAGGATCATGGTCTAAAAAAAGAATACGACAAAGGGTTTTCGGTAAAAGAAATGTTTGGGGTCAATAACTCAGGCATGGGCACCTCAAGGGATAAATTTACTATACACACCACCGAACAAAACGTAAAAAACACAATAGAAACTTTCCTTGGCATGGATGACGAAGCGGCACGGGCAAGGTTTAAACTGGGCAAAGACGCAGGGGATTGGAAAGTGGGCTTTGCCAGAAAAGATTTGCAAAATAACTATCCAAAAAAAGGCCTGTTTGCAAAGGTTTCTTATCGCCCATTTGATGATAAATGGACTTATTATACGGGTAATAACAAGGGTTTTATCAGCAGGCCCACAAAAAAAATAACGCAACATTTTCTAAAAGGGGATAATGTTGGGTTGGTTATGTCACGCCAGTCCACCTTTAACGGTGTTTTGGAATTTTTTATAACCAAGCATATTGCGGATAAACACTTAGTTGGGTGCTCATCGACGATTTTCCCACTTTACCTATACCCCGAAACATACCAGCAGGCCACGATCGGCGAAGAGCCTCCGGGGACGATCAAAAGAAGGCCCAACATGGACCGGGCGATCGTGGATAGGATCGCCGGGCTTTTGGGGCTTAGGTTCACCGATGAAAAAGAAGGTACGCCCGGCACGTTCGCGCCCTTGGATATCATGGATTACATTTACGCATGCATGCACTCGCCGGCCTACCGTAAAAAATACAACGAGCTTTTAAGGACCGACTACCCCCGCGTACCGTACCCGGAAGATACCAAGGAATTTTGGAGGCTCGCCGGGCTGGGCGGCAGGCTCCGGGAAACACATCTGCTAGAAAGAACGGCACGGGCATGCGCCGTAACGTACCCAATGCCCGGCGACAACATTATAACCAGGGCCATTGGCAAGAATGATTGGGAGTTGACGGATGCGCGGAAGGGCATTGGCCGTATATGGATAAACAAAGGGCAATATTTTGACGGCATACCTTCGATCGCCTGGGGCTTTTACATCGGTGGGTATAAGCCTGCCCAAAAATGGCTAAAAGACCGCAAGAAAACCACGCTGGCCTGCGATGATATCGAACACTACCAAAAAATAATAAACGCCTTGGCAGAAACCGCATCATTGATGGGCGCCATCGACGGCAGGGCAACAAAGGGGGCGGAAGGCCGATGATGAAAACAAAAGACCATACGGCAGTGCCAACAAAAAACCCCGGCGGCCATCAGGCAAGCGAGCTTCCCGCGCCCCGCGCCGCCGGGTTTTTTTGTTGGCACTGCCGTATGG
>JACSEK010000021.1_pt1 | contig 21791 bp, 20 predicted proteins | sample 8225431 | NCBI WGS metagenome assembly JACSEK01 (sample SAMN15704673, study PRJNA253121) | viral metagenome | isolation source: viral DNA from sea star tissue collected in USA, Olympic National Park... | host: Pisaster ochraceus | collected 2013 | reverse complement strand
ACGTACTACCATCCGGCGAAAGCACACGTTTTTTATTTTGCAATTGGCACAATAAAAAACGTGTGCTTTCGCCGGATGGTAGTACGTTGTTATAATTTGTACTTCCACATATTAAAGATGTCCGCTTTAAAGGAGTGTTCTCATTTGAATATTTTCTCATTAAAACGTTGCTATCAGAAGTGGCAAGCTCTCTTAGGAGTTTGTGTTCTTTTTGATTCAGACCATCAAATTCGTCAATATTAGTTAGCACATTTTCGCCTAAATGGGTTTTGGCTTCCCTTGCATCCGCTAAATCGTTTAACTTATGAAACGAATTAAGCTCTTCCGGCATTAGCCTTTTAAATATTGATGACTTACCAAACCTTTGCTTCCCCTGCAGTAACATAATATAACGGTGGTCATTACGGTTAATAGTATTGTACAAAGACAGTAGCCATTTTTTCCAAAACTGGTGCGACACCTTGTCTTTGAACGGCATAATATTAACGATGCGGTCAATAATCCCCGGGTCTCTTTCGAGTTCTTTCTCAAAACCATCAAAAACGTCCTTAATCGGGTGAAACCTAGGTGCGGACTCCTGGTTTAAAGCAATAGTTAGCCAGTCTTTTGGAAATGAAGTATTGAAATGCGTAACGGTACTGGTATATAATGTATCCAACATTGAAGTGGTCATAAGTACTTTTTTACCGTTTCTTTCAAAATATACTTTCCCATCAAATTCATTAATGAAATGTTTAATACCTGCACCACCGTTTGTTATGTAATCCACAACTTGCACGTGCAAGGCTAGATCATCCCCGTCTTTCTTTTTCTTTGCTTTGCGTACCCTGGTTTGCACGTACCTAGTATTAATTCCATGGTCCTTTGCATACTTAAAGAACGTTCCGATACCAACTGATCCCCTGCCAGTGGCAATAGCGTTGTCATATTTTTTGTTTGCGTCATCAAAATTATACTTAGGCGACTGGGAGCATACACGGTGAAAGTAACCCCGTCCGGCCTCTCCTAATTCCGTGCTAAAAGCCAATGCCAACCTAAAGTATTTATCATAATCTGGGACGATAGCTATACTGTCGTTTTCAATACAATTAAGGACACGCTCAAACTCCTTTAAATCGAAAGTAGCATCCTTAACCAATGCCCTTTTAGGAGCGGTTTTAGGCTTTTTTTGATCTTCGAATATGGTAGGCTCGTTTTCCGATAACCCTGCTACCAAAGATCCTTCTATTAGCTTAGCATCTGGGTCATGACTTAGAAACCTAGGACGTGAAATATCTTTACACGCTTTGTCAATTTCTAAACCGTACTTAGATTTGTAGTGTTCCTGAAGGAAGCGGAAATGTTTGATATGATTTTCTTTGTCCTTTGTGGTTCTTACAATAACACATAAGCCATTGCCGGAAGCAGAGGTGAAAACCATATAAGAGTAAGGATCGTTTTCAAGTTTGTTTTTAGCGTCCGATAACCCATCTCCTAGTTTGTCAAAATCCATTGCAATAAAGCCGGACATTCGGATTAAGCCCTTCTCTTCCCTCTTGCTAAACTCCCCTGATATGGTAACGTAATTTAATTTGTTTTTTAATGCTCTTCGTGATTTGTCATCTTTAGCAGCCCTGATTCTTTTAATTTGTTCTTTGCATGCCCCTTGCGAAACCGCATTGAAAAAATGTTCTATTGAGCATGTAGTACCGCCTTTTGTATCTTGTATATTCTTAAAGCAGGAGATTTGTGTGGCTCTTATTGGGGCAGTAGCCTCTGCACTTTTTTCTTTTTGCATAATAAAAAATTTTAGTTTTAAGTGGTTCACGTTTTTATTGTTTTAATTTAAAAAAAGTGGGGAGGAAACCACCCCTCCCCATTGTTTCTTAAAAACTAAAACTGATTATCAAAACGTATTGCAAAGATAACACCATTATTCCAAAAGTCAAGCTTTTTTTAATTTATTTTTATTTATTTTTCAATTCCATCCTAAGCCTATTTATGTGCGATATAAGACACTTTAGGAATTTCTAAGTAGATTATACCATACCAGTAGTTTGAAGCCCTCTGATGTAAGATTTGATGGCATAAAAGTTATCTAGTAAACAAACCCCTCTGATAGCACAGTTGATCTCTTAAAATCCTTGTTTTCTTATATACAAAATTGTACTATCCCTATTTTTCCGAAGCATAAAATAAGGATTATAAGGATTTAAGCCGATTATTTGCAGATTTTGTGTCAAAATAGTTATACGTTTTATCCGAATAATACCGTAAAACGGGTGGGGGGGGGACGAGTAATTTTGCCCCCACCTATACCTCCTCCCCCCCGGTTTTTTGACCAGTCTGATTTGCAAAAGTGCCTTTAAACACTTTATTACTATATTCTCCTATAATATATATGATTATTTATTGAGGGGGGGGAGGGTGCTAAAAAAACAAAAACTCTCAAATTACCGTAAATAAGAAAACATTGGACAAAACAAAGAATAATACCCGTATTCTTATTTCTACTGTGCAAAAGTTTTGTCTTTTTGACTCCCCTCCCCCCACCTAACTAAAAAAGTGCCAATACAGCCTTTAAACAAAGCTTTTTAATGCAATCTTAGGTGGGGGGAGGGTAAATACAGCCCTCCCACCTAGTACACCTCCCACCTCTTTTTTAAGCGTGAGGAGGTGCAAGGTAATGTAATCCGCTAACCAAAAAAAAATATATAGCCTTATTTTTTGAACATAAAATAAGAGAAGTTTCCCTCTCTTATGTTAAAAATTCCTCTTCCTTATCCCCCCACCCCGTTAAAATACTATCTTTTCAATCTAATTTTCTGTCTATGATATTTGTCATTGTATGCTTCTATTTTTTTGCATAACGATTTACACTCTTTTGATTGTGCCTCTGATATACCGGACTCCTTCATAGAATACTCCGGCAAATCAATAAGAATACCGTCCTTAAAACCTTCAATTTCAACGTTTTTCAATTGCTTAGCGAATGCAACTAGTGTCTTATTCACAATTTCTGATAACGCTTCAAGTTCCGATACCGTCAATCTGATATATTTTTTAGCGTTTAAGTAATTTTTGAGGCGGTGATATTTGATGCCAGTCAATTGTGATATTTGTTGCATCCTCAATACTTTTTCAATATCCGTTTTACTCTCTCGGCGTTCTTCTGATATGCCGACTTTGCCAGCCCATCCTCGGGAGGCTTCTTTTTGTTTTGCTTCTATTTTTGAGAAGTCTAAATTTTCATTGCTCATAACTTGTTTTTTAATAAAAAATTATTTGATTTTAAGTTTAAAACTTTCTTTTTAATTTTCTTTTTCCGTCAAATCATTTGGTATATCAGAAATTATTTCCAGAATAGCTTTCCTGGTTTCTTTTTTGGTTAAAAGCTTTATATTATATCCTATTATTTCTAATATAGTTATTAATTTTTCTTTTTCTTTGGTTTCTAGTGGTTCAAAGAGCGGTTATGCAGTGCTTCAAAGACTGTGTCTTCTTTAATGCCTGTGATCTCTGATATTTTACCAGAGTTAAGTACTTGTTTTAGGTTAATATTCATTTTTTGCTATTTAAGTCGAGAAAAATGGCAATATAATCGATTATTTCTGATAATGCAAGGAAAAATAACAACTTTTTTTGATTTTTATTTGGAATTTTGTTTTTAATTGACTATATTTGAGTTGAAATTTAAAAACATTGATTATGAGACCTGTAAAACATAAATTTTTACCGTGTGAGGCTGAAAACCAACCGGCAATATATGCGATTAGAAACAAATTAACTGCAAAAGAGTATATTGGTTCTACGATGGACCTTCACAACCGCCTTCAAAAACACAGAACAAAACTTGCAAATGGAATACATACTAATAAATCATTACAAAGCGACTTCACTTACTTCAATCACAATTTTTTTGAAATCAAAATATTGAAATCATATAATAAAATATCAGAAAAAGAATTAACGGAGGCAGAGCAAAAAGCTATTAACGGGTATAATAAAAATTTGCTTTACAATATTCAAGAAAAAGCAGTGCGTTCTATACGACAACCCGTTTTGATACTTAATATGAATGGAAAAATTAAATTTAAATTCAAATCTTTTGCACAAGCAAGTTCTTTTTTAGGAGTAACGGGCGATCGTAATTCCACGGGCAGGACATATTCTTCTTTAAGATTCAAGAGTAAATTTTTTATTGAAAGAGAAGAATTTTTTGAAAACAACCCATTAGAGATCCAAAAGTTGGTAGATAAAAAATTAAATAATTCAATAATTTTAGAGAAAGATAATAAGAAGTATAGGGAGGCATCACCGTCGGCCCTAGCAAACGATGCGAAAGTTAATCTCAGACAGTTAAATAGTACACTTTACTGGATGCGGCGTAAAAAACTGGATACATACTACGTAAAAAAAGCAAATTACACAATAACATTGATCTAATTATTTTTAAATGCGTATATTTACATTAATTAAAAGAATTTCGCTATGAAAAAAGCTGAGAAAAAAGGGAAAGAAGTAAAAATTACCAAAAAAACTTTGGGTAAGTTTAATCCCGACAACACAATAAAAAGGAAAGCTATAAGATCTAAAATAAAAACAAAGGATACCGAAGTACGTCAACTAAAGTATATTCATTGGTCTTCTGATGCAGTTGAAAAACTCTTTATCGAAGCAAAACAAGTTGTTGATGAAAAAGAATATACTAGCTTAACTAAGCTTTGGAAAGATTTTGGGCTCAGTGGTCAAATCATTACAGACCTTTTAGAAAGGTTTCCTGAACACGACTATATATATAGATATATTAAAACCGCAGTGGAATCTTATATATGGGAAGCAGCATCCGCCGGAACTATGCACTCCAACTTAGCCTTGTTTACACTAAGAGTCAATTACGGCTGGATAGACCCTAAAACAGAAGCTGAGAAAGAAGGCAAAACAGTAACTCTTAATATGCCGGACAAGATTTTGAAACTCCTAGAAGAAGGCAAAGACTAAAAAACAAATATGCAAGCCCCAATAAACCTCAAAACAACAACCGCTTTCATTAAAATATGCAAAATGAAAGACCGTGTTAAAGTAATACAAGGGTCTATGGGAGCCGGAAAAACATATTCAATACTTATGAGATGGATTCTGATGGCACTGCGTTCAAAAGAAGCACAGGACTGCCTAATAGTATCCGGAACTGTCCCACAATTAAAACTAGGTGCAGTAAAAGATTTTGAAACAATATGCAAAAGTATGGAACTGCCAATAAAAATGCTGAAAAACCCCTACCGATGCACAATAGGAAAATGGAATTTCCAATTTAAATCGGTAGTAAACGAACTTGATGTAGTAGGAGGTAGAAGAGAAAGGCTTTTTATGAACGAGGCTTTAAGAGTGCCATACAAAACCGCAAGACAATTGATAGGAAGGACCCACGGCGAAGTATTGATGGACTTTAATGCAACCCGTAAGTTCTGGGCACACGAAAAATATAAAGACATCAATAGAGGCGAGTTCCTAAAACTTACTTTTAATGATAACGAACACCTTCCGGAAACAGAAAAAGAAGCCATACTAATACACGCCCCCGACGGTAAACTCCCCGATAAAAATTTCTGGGAAGTTTACGGCCTAGGTAATATCGGAAGCGTGGAAGGTAAAATACTTAATTATACAACCTTCGAAACACTGCCAGAAGCTGAATACCAGGAAGCAATAGGAGTGGACTTCGGAAGTACAGACCCCATGGCGGTAGTTAAAGTATATGTGAATCATAAAACTAAAGAACTATTTTGGATAGAAATATTTTATGCTTCAAAAGTTCGTATTACTGAAGTAGCAACGGCAATAAAAGAAAGCCCACACTACAAAGGGGACTCACTAATATGCGACCACTCCCCAATGCTTATAAGAGACCTTAGGGACATGGGACTCCCGTCTTTTAAAGCCAATAAAAAAGGAGGGCTGAAAGCCGATATTATGTTCTTGAAACAGTATAAATTAAATATTCACGAAGACTCTTTTAACCTATTGAAAGAAGCTGATTATTGGAAATACCAAACACGTACAATAGGAGGAGACGACGTGCTTGTGGAATACCCCGACCAACAATGCGAAGACCATTTACTAGATGCAGCTCGCTATGCAACTAAATTCGCCTGCATATAATCCTAAACTTATAATAAAATGATCAAAATAGAAATAAAAGGAAAAGATTACATGATACCGCCAATATCAAAACTGTCTTTTAACGACTTTAATAACATACTTATTAAAGGAGAGGCTTATGATATACCTTCTTATATCTCAATATATACCGACGTGCCATTAAAAGAATTGAAAAAAGCAAAACTGGTATCACAGGACTCCCTAAAAGGACTCCACCGGATGATCTTTGACCTCGACCCCTTGAAAACAGTAAAACAAAAAAAAGAAGTGTTGTTCTTTGACAAAGAAGCTATTTCCATGCAGGCAATAGGAATATCTTTCTTCTACCAAAGTTATTTCTATGATATTTATATGCAACAATATGAAGAAAAAACAATAAATTTCTACGAATTATGCCTATACGCTTTAGCAATAGGACTTTTACCCGAAGGATGCACCGATATAACCAAAGTAAAACCTATATATGAAGCCCTGAGCTCAATACCATGGAAAGACGTTTTGCCACAGGCTTTTTTTTTGCACAAAACCACGAGAAAAAAGAATCTGAATTCAATAAAACAGTCAATACTTTGTACAATGGAATTAAAGAAAGCCCAAATATCGATACAGTGCTATCGAGGGTTATTAGGAAAACAGGAAAGGAAACAACGATACAGAAACTTTGTGAATTACTTTGCTCAAATATGGACACGGTCTTAGAAATGGACCTGATAACCGCACGTAGGCATCTGATAGCCTACCATGCAAGGGTTGCAATGGAAGCCAAAACCGCTCAAAAAGAAAATGACAAAATAAAAAATAAGAAATGACCGGCGACATACTAAAAAAAGAAGGCAAAAAACTAGTTGCCTCAATAAAAAAAGAGATCAAAGACAAAGGTCTGGTAGATACGGGCAATGCCTTAAAATCGGTAACCTCAAAAGCTACAAAAGATACCCTTTCAATACAGTGGGCTGATTATGCAAGTACCCTGGTATTAGGGCGTGGCCCGGGAAAGAGACCACCCTTTGATCTGATAAAGAACTGGGTAATACGTAAACTAAATCCACCGGAAGAGATGGTATGGGCAATCACAGATCGCATTTGTAAGAAAATCGAAGCCGAGGGGACTGCTATATATAGGAACAAAAACAAAGGACTCGCCGTTACGGTCATAATTAACGAGGCTATCGAAATAATCAAAGAAGCCGTGGCAAAACAGTATAAAGAAAATATAAAACAACAAATTAAAAAGGCATGGCATTAACATTAGACTTCCCCGACACCAATAAAGTGCATCCGTCGTTTGCACCTTTGTGGTTAAAAGGGGTCTCAAAAGATATTGAAGTAAAATCGGCTTTTGGTACTGAATTCTATACTAGAATAAAAGTATCAACCCCTATCCAATGGCATAATTTTTTAAAGCAGGGCGATCGTGTAACCTTATTAAAATACGGAGAGCCACCAATCCGATGTGGCCTTTATAATTTGGGGGTTTCTATATCCGGTGGTGATGGCCATCTTTATTTAAGCCTAGATATTCCTTATAACAAAAAATACATGTTTGGTTATTATCTGAATTACTTACAAGATTACCGATTAGAAGTCAAATATGAATCTCTTGATTGTACAAAACTTACTGATGACATAGGCTTTTTTACTAGATCTCCTGAAGGTAATATCAATGCTGATATATCACTACCAGGAAGTCTTATAACTCCTTCTTTAGACCACGGCGGTAAACGACTTTCTATAGCATACAAAATTTTTTACCGGGAAATTTACAAGGGAGTTGCTGATTTGTCGTGGATACCGGGAACTTGTTTTGAAGCAAAAAGTTATTTACTTGTTAATGCTTCTAGCAGGGAAATTATTGACGGTTTTCCTGACGACGGCAAAACAATTCCCTTTTCACGGGGGTATCCTTTACTTTATAGTTATACATTTGGCCTAAAAGACAAAAGCGATATTTTATATGGGCGTATTCTTAAATTAGCATATACAGAACACGGTTTAGACGGGGAGAGACTCGGGGAACCGGTATTTTTTAAGCGGATACTTATAAATAATGACAACGCCGGGGTGCATATATTTGAAATAGATACTTCAAACTTTAATGAAGCAACAGTTTTCATAACTTTTTATGACGTTGATACAGAAGCCCCTTAAAGTTATTGTTTTTTTAAAAACTAAAAGAAAAAAAATATCGTATTAGTATTAATTAATATAAAATATTACTTATTTTCGCATCGTTAATTAAGAAACGATCAAAAAAATAGTTAGTCAAAAAAGAAATGGCAAGGATTTATTTAAACGAAACAATATTTAATGGTTTTGGTACAGTAGATGAAGTACTGTCAAAAATAAATGCCGTCCCTGATAACGAGCCTTTGGAATTACAAGTAAATTCCGGCGGTGGGATATGTTCTGATGGGCGAGTGCTATACCAAGCGATACTAGAACGCAAAGGGGAGACCACATTTATTGGGGTAGGGATAGTAGCTTCCATGGCTGCAGTCCTGATGGCCGCATTTGACAAAGTAAAACTAGAATCTTCTTGCGATATAATGTTTCACAAAGGCCGTCCGGCGTGGTGGGAATATGAAGACGAGGTCTCCGACGAGGAGCAGTACCTAGTTGACAGGTTCAATGACCTCGCCTACAACGATTTAAGTAACAAAGGGGTAGATGAAGGGTTTTTAAACGAGGTTTTTAATTCCGAAGGTAATAAAGACCACTGGATTACAGCCCAGAGAGCCGAGGAAATAGGGTTAGGGCAAGTTTTTAAAACTATTAGAAAAAACAACATGCCAGTAGAAGTCCTAAATGCGGTAAAAGGACTTGACGAAATGGACTCTGAGAAGAAAAAAGAGGCTTATTATATGGCACAAGCTGAAGCCCACGGAAAGCAAATGCTTTCACAGGCAAATAAACCAACTAAATTTAAAATTAAAAGTATGTTCACAGGAAAAAAGTTAATGCGATCTGTAAAACTCGCAAATGGGACAGAGGCTTGCTTTATGAGTAAGTCTGAGACCCCGGCAAAAGGCGATGTCTTGACCCCAATAGGGAGTGCAAAAGCACTTGATGGAAAAATTGCCCTTGAAAACAACACCATGCTGACCGTATCCAATAACGAGGTTATTGATGCAGAGGAAATGGATACTTCTAAAGACACTGTAACTCGAGAAGAGTTTGATGCTGCTTTAGCAAGGATTAAAGCGTTGGAAGACAAAGGTACTGATGCCGGTGATAACAAAGACGGGGCAGCTGATGCTAAACCAGATGCAAAATCTGATGACGCTCCTAAAGTCAATGACAACGTTACTGATATTCAAGGTATGCAAACCGATATATCAAATTTGGCAAAAGTAGTAGATGCACTTTCCAAAGTAGCAGGCAATAATTTCACGCCCCCTACCAAGGTTAGTAATATTACAGAGCCTGATGGCACTCCCCTTTCGGGACAGAGTGCTTACTTAAAGAGCTTAGACGACGCAAGAGTTGCGGGTACTAAAATTATAAACAACTTATAAACAACTAAGAAAATGGCAGACGTAATAAAAGATAACCCCTACGAGGGGGACGTGGCAGGAACGGTTATTTATCAAATAACCCAAGGGGTAGGACTCCAGTGGGGACGCTATGTTCACACTATATTAAACGTGGACGCAAAACCCTACACTTTGCCCAGTGCGGTTCACACTGCAAACCCTTTGGTAAAGAATATATCCAACCCGACGGCATCGGATTATGACGGTGGGCCGGACGTAAACTTTAAAGGGCGTACTTTGAAGGTAACCCCTTTAATGTACAAGAACACTATTAAGCCAGCGGAGTGGTTAAACTACTTTCCTGCTTTCCAGCCACAAGGTAATTCAATAGACCTGAAGGTAAACCCTAAAATACAAGCTACTTTTGTTTCGTTGGCGATGGAAGCCATCAAAACCCAAATAAATAGTTTGCATTCAACAGGTAAAATTGGGGGCAGGACTACAGAAGACTTCTATGATGGCTTTGCAACTTTAATCCACGCCGATACCGATACTACATTAGTAGGAACGCCGGAAGTTTTGACCGCCACTAATATAGTAAGCAAAGTAGAGGAGCTTAAAATGGGTATACCGGCACGGTTAAGACATAATGTTGATCTAGTTGCTTTTTGTTCTGTAAAGGCTTTTGATCTTTACTATAATGCAAAAAGTAAAACTCAGAATTATGTACCTGCCACCGACGTTAAGCAGTCAAATAGTTTGACGCAGTCTTTTGGGGCAGGCATTAAGTTAGTTCCAATGTACGGTTTACCAGACAACTTTATATTTGCCACTATAGCAAGTACTAAAATGACTTCAAACCTTGTACAAGGATTGTGGATGGGCAACGATATTAATACTCTGAAGGTATTTAAACTTAACGAAGGCGAGGAAGATTACCGAGTATTGTTAAGGATGTATATGGGAGTGCAGTACAAAGCCGGCGATGACATTGTTTACTTAAATTCAATTGCTAAATAGCCATGGGAAATTGCAAATTAGAAAACGATTTTGCTTTATCTGATTGTATAACAGTCAGTAAAGGTGGTCTTATTGGCAAACTGTATCTTATTGATTTTGAGACATGGTTAAATGCCACTAAAACCAGGAAAGACGACGGGGTTAATACTACTATTAACAGTATTGCTTTTACCAAGGCCGGGGATAGGGCGGTGGAATATACTTTGCCGCTCAATAATATAACCCCTACCAACGAGGCGGTTAGGAACGTCGGTGGTTATAATGGTTATAAGCATAATATTGTATTTTTCTTACCTGAAATTACTCACGAGAGGCGTTTAGAACTCCATGCTTTGTATAATTTTAGGAAAACGGTAGTAATAGCTCCTACTGCTTCAAATGAAGTGTGCAATGTTTACGGTGCTGATGCAGGTTTGGTATTACTTTCTGAAATGGAAGCCCCTGCTGATCAAAATACCGGGGGCGGTGCAACGGTTACTCTAGGAACAGGGGAAACAGATTTGGAATCCTTGCCGTGTGTAACCTTTAGGGCAGTCGGTGATGACGACACCTCGGCACGTGCAGCTACTTTAGCAGCTTTAGAAGAGCTTAAAAAAGTTAAAGCATAGAAATAATGGGTAGAAAAAAAGGTAGTAGGAATAAAAACCCTGAAATAGAAGATGCTACATTGGGAGGCGTTGCTGAAGCATCTGGTCATGTGGAAAACAACGACCTCCCGGGAGGGTCTAGGTATAAAGTGAAAGATAAATTTTTCATTAACGTCCCTGAGCTCAATATTTTTGTCAACAGTAACCGTATCCACATAAAAAAAGGTCAAATTTTGTCTTCTGAAGAGGCTTTAGCGTTCGGAATAAAACCCAAAGAATTTTATTTGGAACTTATTGACGGAGAGGGTTAGAAATACACAATATATCTTGCCCATATAAAGGGATACAAAAAAATGTGGGGGCTTACTTCCACATTTTTTTTGTTTTTAGGCAAGTATTTAAACAAAAAAATATAATGGCGGAGTATAGAAAGAAAAAAGAAACTAATTTTGACGTAAAAGCGATCATCCACAAGAACAGGATAGACCAGGGCTTGAACGATTTTCATTCCGAGGAGATAGTTCGTTGGGGGAAGGACAATATGTATCCAAAGAGGGTCAAAGACTATATATCTTTTAGTCCTACAGGGTCCGGTTGCAACCGTCGTTTTAGCGAGTTTTGTTATGGCGAGGGTTTTGATGGCGGATTAGGGGATATTGTTGTAAACCGTAAGGGCGAGACCTTAAACGACATACTACTTTTTTGCATCAATAACGGATATTCGCAGTTATTCACTTTTGCTTTGCATTTTAATTTTAATCTGGTAGGGCAGATCACTGAAATATATGCAATAGACCCTTCAATAATAAGGAAGCGTAAAGACAATATTACTTGCCAGTTAAAAGATTGGGATATTTTTGGTGCAGATTTTCTTTTGAACGCATCAAATGATTCAACCCTAATAATAGATATGTACAACAAAGTGCATCCGTTAACAGGTATGCGACGGGATGGCATTAAAAAATATAAGGGGCAGGTATATTTCTTTTCAATAGAAAATGACGATACGGGGTATCCATATTCACCGTTTCATTCGGTGCTTAATCATTTGAACTATGAAAAGGAATCCCAGATATTCCAAAATGCAAGTATAGTACAAGGATTTTCCGGCAGGCATATTATAAAAATCCCTACCGTTGGAAAAGCTGAGACCGATACCAACTTTAAAGCGGTGCAAAACCAGTTACAAGATTTTCACGGGGCTGAAAACGCAGGGCGGTCAATATTAATACGCACTCCCCTAAATACCGAGGGGGATGCAAAGCCTTACCAAGCGGTGGAAACCCTTACGCCCCCTAATCTAGATAAGCAATTTGTAGAACAGAACAAGGCTTCACGTATGGCAATTACTTCCACTTGTAATATGCCGGATATATTAGTTGGAATCCAAGAGAAGGGCATGTTTAACCAAGCCAGTTTTGCTGATGCTTATAATTTAAAAGTAACCGATACCAGGAGGGACAGACTTATATTGGGACGGGCATTTACCAACGTATTAAAAGCATCCGTATGGTCAGGGTACGGGGATATATCAATAAAAGCACTTAAACTAGGAGAAGATGGAACATGATAATCTAATTTTTTCTTTCGAAGACGTTAAATCGATTAGAAAGGTATCCAATAACATAAACGATTTTGAGATTTATGCAAGGGAGGTACAGGCTTTGTACGTTCAAAAGTTATTGGGGGATAGTTTGTATGCAGAAATATTGGGCGACCCCGGTAATAGTCGTTTTGATTCTTTGTTAAATGGAAAGAAGTACGAAAAAAACAACCGTATGATAATCTTTAGGGGCGTAAAATACTACGCTTGTTATCTTTGGTTATACTTATATACCAAGGAAAGCGGTGCAGCTTTGACTCCCATTGGGGTTCAGCAATATGTAGATGGCGATTCAGAGTCCGCATTAAATAATTCCTATTATCACAACGCCAAAAACCAATATTTATCAATAGCAGATGCACAGGAAGAGCATATTTTGGCTTATTTAAGCGACCATGCTTCTGATTACCCAGATTTTGGCAAAACTAAATCTATTGAACAAGCAGAAGAGGACAGTATATTAGTATTAGCGAGCAAAAAACGGTTTAAAAACCCTTATTAGATGGAAATTGGGATAGAAACATTGTGGTTATTTAGAACTACCGTTACCGACCCTATTTTCATGGGCAGTAAGGGTGGGGTTACCCCGACAATGGATACGGAAAGGACATTAAGGGCAGTTAGTTTATCTGATATAGCTTATAAAATAGATTCTTTATCACAGGCCACCCTTTCTTATGATATTATTAGCGGTAACGGGAGCAACGGAATCTTTTTACCCGGCACCGGGGCTTTGTTCTCTTACCGTTTGCACTTTAATTTACCGTTGGAAGATTCTTTAATCGTGGAAAGGATATTAGCAGGGGAGTTTGCAGTAGTTGGCAAGCGTATTATTGGGGATCACTTTATTATTTTCGCTCCCTTTAAGTCAAAAAAAACAAAGATAGACAACACGGTGGTGCAAAGGGTCTTATTGGAAACGCCTTATACGGGTTCAATGATTTATGATTTGAAGGCTGCCCCTATTGGGGTTGCTAGACAAACGCTTCCACCAGGATGCACCCCACCGATGGCAGTAGCTACCGGTTTTGATTACTTATTTGATACAGGAATGAACTAATGGCATGTAGTTTTAAGAAAGTAACGTTAAATTCCGGGGGTTTAGATACCTCTTTTCGTTATGAATATTTTTTAGGTTGGCTATCCCCCGACGGAGGGGTGCGGACATGGTTTTTTACTTCGCCAAAGAACGCAAAAGAGACTTCTTTGAAGTTTTCAGCGGTGCATGGTATTGACGGTGGACGTTCTTTTTTATCTTCAAAAGACGATGTCATTGTTCTAGAAGCCTTAAACCTTAATAATGAAAATTTTGATTATGTAAAATCTATAATGGAATCCAACTATGTGTTCATAATAGGAAAGGGGAGTCCTGATAACAGTAAAAAAACTTTGGTTCAATTAAAAGACGGCAAAATAAAAGAAGGATTAGGGGAAAGTCTCTCCTCAATTAAGGTATCTTTTATATTAAAAGACAATTTTACTTTAAATAGATAGCAGTGTTTAGTTTAAGCATCAATAACGAAAATTTTGATACGTGGGAAAAAACCAGGATACAACTTAACAAGACCAATTATGATCTTTCTGATATTTCTAAGAAAGGTTTAGTATTCACAAACGTAGTTTCCTTGCCTGCCAGTGCAAAAAACGATCGTTTACTAGGATACCCGTCCCGTATTCACAGTAACAACAAGGCTTTTTTTAGAAAAACAAAATATGAGATAAAAAAAGGTGGGTATTTACTAGCCCGTGGAATATTAACGGTCAATTCTTATACCGAGGGAGGGGAAATCACAGTACAATTAGTTGAGGAAAAAGATTTTTGGGAAAATATTTCTGAGCTTTCCATGAAAGAGATATTTTATAATGATAATATAGTATTAAAAAAGGCTTTTGACGATGGGGGTCTTTTGAAAAACACTAAAATATTTTTTTATAATGAAGCAAAGACGGAGGATGTAGAAATAGAATCGGTAAAACGTCCCGTATGTATGGCGGAGGGGTTATTAAAAAAGGTTACTTCTTATTTGGGTTACGGTATAGGGTATTCTGGTATCGCTAAAAGAAAGGTCTCTTCTTTTTTTACCACCACTAATGCAAAGGACTTCTTTGTTTCTGATTATGTGGTGCGGTACACTAATTTTAAATTAGGCGGTTACTATGCAGGCAGTAAAACTGATCATGTGTTCCTTCCCCTGTCGGGTATTGATATTGGGGAGCACGGGGAATCCGTTTCCATTGCTTCTGGTATTGAGGGGGAAAGTTATTTCCATCTAAAAGACTCGGCATTAGTAATTGATAATGAAGATAATATTAACACACGTGGCGTTGATACAAAAGAAGATCCCGTAACGTATCCGAAGGGGGCGTCTTTCTACCGTGCATTAAAGTGTCTGAAGTACGATACTATTTTTGAAATCGTGGGCGAGGTAGAAGCCAAAACAGATACTGAATTAGAAATAGTTTATAACAGCAATAATGAAGAGGCGGAGAAGATACCCCTAAAAAAAGGAATCAATTACATAAGGCATAATACTAGGTTAATAAAAGGGGGTATTGAATATTTTCAAATAAGGCATAATAATAAAGGAGCCGGGATAGTAATTAAAGACTTAAAAATAAGGTCAGTAATTTCTGAGAAAGAAATAATAGCGAAGACGACACCATATACGGGGGCTTTTTTCCTTATTAAGGAAAACCGTGATAAAAGGAAAGCAATCCTTGTAAACCACGGTTATGTTACTTCCGAGGTTAATCGTTTATTAACCCAGAGCGAGGACGGGGTAAGTGATAAACTTCATTTTATTACTTTGGGGGCTGAGTTTTGGGATTTGATACTAGAATATCGCTCCTTAATACCATTTGAAGGAAAAACCGCTAATGAAATTGATATACTATATAAGGAAAACAGGGCAAGCATAACACAGGCACTTGAAAGCCATGACCTTACCTTTAATGAAATTGAGTCTATACTTATATTAGGGTACAAAGGCCGTAATGACCCTGCTTTAAAAAACATATTTGCACCTTACGGCGAGGAGTTTTGGGCTTTGCTTATGACAAGGAATACACTTACTGATATAAATAAAACTGAAAACAAATACAAAGCTAATTATCTTGACCTTACGGGTTACCTAATGTTAATCGGTTACAATTTGCCACATGATAATGCTTCTGATTTTCTTTTATTTTTAAGACTGGTATTAGGGATTGAGTTTGTTATTGACGAGTTTAATAATAAGATAAAGGTATTTGGAATTGAAGAGAAATTCTCTTTGCACAACGCTACTTCTTTATCACAGTTAAGTTATGATAGACTTACTTACAGTCAAAACCTTTATTATGCTGATGAAAATTCAATAATATTAGATTCTGAAAAAGAATATGTAAGCAAAAACTACGCTTATATATTTAAAGGGAACGGGTTTGGCAAAAAAGACTTTATAAACATTAAAGAATTTGACAGGAGCAATAAGGTCAGGAATGGGTTCTTAGAAATAGATATATATGATATTGATAATAAGACCCGTAAGGAGGTTTTGCATCGGGGGGGATACATAAAAGATCCGGGGAATGGTATTCCTGATTCTTTGAGCCCTGAATATATATATGACAATGGTTATGATCGCTTAATAGAAAACACGGTAAATTCAAAGACCGTTATCTTTAAGGCGGTTTTAAAGATTACTGATTTTAAGTCCCTGATAGAAACTCCCGTCTTCTTTGCACCTAGCTTAAATAAGTATTTTTTAGCTTTGTCAATAAACGGGTTTGACGGGGATGGTACTTGTACAATAAACGCAATAGAATATGGCAAAAAATAAAACAGAGGAGCTTATATCCATCAAAGTAGATATAAAGCATGCGGAGAAGGAGATCAAAAGATTGACTGCTATTATTGATGGCAACAAAAAAGCCGTCAAAAACAATGAAGCTGAGATAAAAAGCCTTGCTAAAGAAAACAAGGGGCTTTCAAAATCGGTAAAGGGGAGTTCCGCCAGTCAAAAAGCGTCTTCACAGGCGATGGAAACCAATACTGCCAAACTTAAAAAGCTAAAGACCGCTACAAAGGGGTTAAAAGAGCAGAGCAAAGACCTTGCCAAACAGCAAAAAAGCAGTAAAAAAGCCACCGATGATCAAAAAGCCGGATTAGGAGCTTTAGGTGGGGGGTTAAACAGTGCAGGGGGAGCGGTGCAGTCTTTTGGCGGAGGGTTAAAAGCCTTGTTCACTGCCATGAAAGCCAACCCGATATTATTATTGGCCGGAATCCTAATATCCCTGGTGATGGCATTCAAAAAAACCCAGACGGGGGCGGAGTTCTTTAGAAAAGCGAGTGCGGTCCTGGGAGCGGTAATGGGAAATTTACTTGACATTATTGAAAAGGTAGGGGGCAAGTTAATAGCGGCTTTTGAAGACCCCCAGAAAACATTCGAGGATTTTAAAAAGTCCATTGTAGAAAACGTAACTTATTATTTCACCGATTTTATCCCCAATGCAGTTAAAAAACTAGTAGGTGGTTTGGGCTTGCTTTGGGATGCCCTTGTAGATTGGGATATTGACAAGGCAAAAGAGGGGCTGTCCCAGATGGTGGATGCAACGACTGATTTAATCCCGGGGACGGCACTGATTAAAAAGGGTGCGGAGATCATAAAAAACGATTTAGTACCTGCCCTAAAAGAAGTTGTAAAAGAGACCCTAAAAGATGCGGCTGCGGCAGGGAAACTTGAAGAGGCGATGATGGCAAACGAAAAAGCCATATCTGATAACGAGGTTGCTATCAAAAAGACCATCGCTACACAGAGCGAACTGAAAGAAATACGGGACGATGAGACTAAAAGCTATGCAGAGCGTATTGAAGCCTCAAAACAATTAGGCGATATTGAAGAGAAACAGGCAACTAAAACCGAGGGTCTTTTAAAACAGAAATATAATCTGATATTAGCACAAAACGATTTAACAAATTCCACTGAAGAGGATATACAAAAAGCAAGGGACGCACAAAATGCTTTCATAGATGCTGAAAATGCTTCTACTACAGTAAGGCGTGAAAACAGTAAAAAGATAAATGCCCTAGAAAAAAGGGAAGCCAAAGAAAAAGAGGCTGCCGGCAAAAACTTATTGGCATTAGAAGAGGAAAATATTACCAAGGCACAGGAATTAAGGGAATCCGATAGTAACCAAAAGTTAAACGACTTATTAAAAGAAGCAAATTATAATAAAACCACGCTAAAAGAAAAGCTACAGGGAGTTACTGATTATTATGATACGGTTACTGATATAGCAACTAAACAAAGGGAGCGTGAAAAGAAAGACCTTGCTAAAGATAAGGAAGATATATTAGCACTTGAGGGCATATCTGAAGAGAAACGCACTGCCTTACTAGAACAAAACAGGTTGGCGGAGCTTGAAAGCCTAAGAACATTTGAAGATGCTAAGAATGGAATAAAGATAGAAAAAAATAGTGAGCTAGAAGAGGTAGAAGACGAAGCACAGGAACGAAAATTAGGGAAACTTGACGGCTTTAACCAAAAATTACAGTTAGGTGCTGATATAGGAAGGGCAATTTTTGATGTACAGAACAACCTTATTGAAAGGCGTTACTCAAAAATGTATGCTTCATTAGAAAAACAAAGAAAAAACGGGTCAATAAGCGAGGAGGCTTATGCCAAAAAGAAAGAAGCACTGGACAAAAAGCTAGCTATTGAAAAACATGCCATACGGGTTAAGCAATTTGCACTTGACAAAGCCACTACTGCTATAGAAATAGGAATAAATACTGCGAGAGCGGTTGCTGAAGTACTGCCCAACCCTATATTGGCCGGATTAGTAGGGGCATTAGGGGCTGCACAGTTGGCGGTGGTATTAACATCGCCCCCACCCCCGGCCCCTTCTTTTGCTGATGGCGGTGAAGTATCAAGTTATTTAGTAGGTGGCAAAAAACATTCCCAGGGAGGCACTAGATACCGGGGAGAGGACGGCAATGAATTTGAAGTAGAACGAGGTGAAGGCATTTTTGTAACCAAATCTGATGCAACGAACGATGCACTGATGGCACTTGATGCTATTAATAAGGGTTACGGTGGGAACTCTATGTTTAACCAGTCGTATAGGTGGCTAGAAAACGGTGGAAATGCTCAAAACCAGTCTCTAGATGCTGATATGGTAAGGGAAATAGTAGAAACAACCGTAAAAAACATGCCACCGTCTTTAGTTAGGGTAGAAACTATCATGGGAGGCATTGTAGCAGAGGAAAATGCTAAAGAAGTCGGCGTAATAAAATAAAATTTAGTATTTTTACAATATAAATATCAAAAAAGACAATAAAAATGATACAAAAGATAAAAGAGGTATTAGAAGCACACGCTTTAAAGAACAAAGCGTCTTTTAGTTGCCTAGATATTGACGAACTAGAAAAATACGTGCATGATAACCCGGTAAATACAGAAAACCCACTGATAAACTTATTTCCTATTGAAAGTTTTAGCTCAAATATAGGGGAGAGTACAACAGTGGATTATGATATTCCGGTAAGGTTATATTTCTTATCTAATTTTACCAAGGAAAACGATATTGAGGCAGTAAAAGATATTGCTTTGGAAAGTATGGTGGAATTATCTGGAGCTTTTTTAAGAGGGTTATCATTAAGTACCGATGCTATGTATTTTACCAATGAAGAATGGGTTTTTGACAGCACTTTTATAAGGAGTGTTACTTCACATTTATTATTAGGGGTCCAATCTGATATAACTTTAAAGACCTCTTGCAACAGGATTTAAAATAGTAATAAAAAGATGGCAAGATTAAATATAGGGATTAAGGAAACGCATACACATTTACCGGAATCGATGCCGGAAAAGTACAAATTTACTTCGGTGGACTGTAATAAGATAGTAAAAGCTATCAACGATATTGATACTGATATGGGAACTGAATTAACCACCGTTGCAGGAGACGTAACCACGGTAAAAGAGGACCTTGCCACGCATGTTAGTAATTCGAATAACTTATTCCAAGAGATAAACAACAAAATCGATGGTCTTAACCCTGGTGGTCCGGTTATTACGGTTACCCCGGAAACATTTTCAAATGACAAAGATATTAATGACCCCGGAATATACATATTCACCGGGGGCAACGAAAAAACTGCCACAATCGCCGACGGTATAACGGGCATAGTGGAATTTAGGAACGTGGGCGAGGGCTTACTAAAATTTGACGGGGAGTTTGCCCCTGGGTTTAGCAAAGAACTATATCCACGTTCACAATCCGTCCGTTTAATATGGGCAAACGGGTTTTACACTTATTAACACTTTAATTAACACAACAATATCATGAAAAAGTACATATTATCAATAATCGTTTTAGCATTTTCAATATCTGCTTATGCACAGGACGGCAATTTTGGCACGGTCCGGGTCAAGGATTCAATAACCTCCAGGACAAATAACACCAATCTGATATTACAAGGGAAAGGTACGGGGGTTGTGGAAGTATCCGATGGTTTGCATATCAATAACAAGTTGGAAATAAGCAACTCTGATGGTGGCGAGCATGTTAGGATAGGCGAAAAATCTTTATTGGAAGTCATAACCGGCAGGGTATTTGATGACGAAGTTTTTGCCGGACAGGAAGGACGGGTATTGGTTATCACAGGCGATGGGAAAGCAAAATACACGCTTATGAAAGTAAGCACCGGTAATGGCCCTGCCATATTGATCAGTGGGACTACTAAATCCAAGCAGGATACACTGTCTATTACACTGACCCCGGCCGGGGGCTTTAGCAATAAAGCTGATAACCGTGGTCCTAGTATAAGTGGGTACGCAAACCAGTTTAACATAGACGAAAGTTTAAGGGGCAAACTGGAATACCGTGCAGGTGGAGTGGAAACGGGGGAACACGAGTTTTTCACCAATGCGTATAGGCGGTTAAATATTGGATACGACGGCGATATAAAAGCTTACGGCAATAACCTATTGGGTATAGGGGGGTCGTCTGCATCTGGGAGGGTAGGGCACGATGAGAGTGATGCTTCCCACCAACACGGCGGTATCGATATAATAGGGAACGGGGAACAGACCACGCATATTCAACTTACACGGGACGATCAAGTATTGACCCTGGGTGCAAGGATATTTGACCCCAAATCGGAGGGAAGGGAAGTCCCATTAAAGACAGGCGATAGGCAAGGGTCTTATATACAGTTAGAAGGCATAAGCAATTACCAAGGGATAGCAAGGAATGGCGATATTAAGATAGTACCTGCCAATAACGGAGAGGGGTATGTGGGCGATATCATAATCCCGTCTTTAGGAGATGGGCTTCTTACCATTAAAGAAGATAAACTGAAGACTGCCACCAACCTAAAAATGATAGAACAGGACAGATCTGTATTCCTAGGAATCAACCCCAAGGAATTTACTGCTCCATATAGCAATACTTTTCAAATAACCGCAGGGGATACCGGGGAGGAGAGTGCCCTTGTACGAGTTCACGGGTCTAAGGATTTTTCTCCAGGACGGGTAACAGTATCCGCAAATGGGACTGGGCATATAGTATTAAATACTGATGGTTCGCAAAGGGTTGTAATTTATAACCACGGGGCTTTTGAAGTAGTAGATCATTTAATGATGCGTGATTATTGGGATAGGGAAGGTAATGTTTTATATAATGAAGCTGAGATTAAAGGCAAGTTAAAGTTATCAAACGATATATATAAACATAGGGGCAAATTCCTGGCTCTGTCATGGAATGGGGAAGTAATTGCTGTAGACCCACCGTTGGGGGGCGGCGGTGCAGGTGCATCGTTTTTTAACCTAAAAATATCGGAGGCTGATGACCATGTAAACTTAGAAATCCGTCCCAATTCTGAAGGGGAGGATGTAAGTATAATGAAGTTGGTGGCCGGCGATATTGAGGAAAAGGGTGGGATGTTAAAAATGTACGGGGTTAAACCACCCCCCACCAAAC
>JACSEK010000020.1_pt1 | contig 22944 bp, 27 predicted proteins | sample 8225431 | NCBI WGS metagenome assembly JACSEK01 (sample SAMN15704673, study PRJNA253121) | viral metagenome | isolation source: viral DNA from sea star tissue collected in USA, Olympic National Park... | host: Pisaster ochraceus | collected 2013 | reverse complement strand
ATTGAAGTACATAAACCAGAAAAAGCCAAGATACAAACAAGTCCATGGCTGTATCTTGGACATCGTAGAAAAGATACATGTATAGAAAATCGAATAATCTATACATGACGAAGCCCATAAGGTGATTTACTCCACATAATCATCTTATGGGCTTCGTCTTGGGCCCAAGACAAGGCTTTTTGTGTAGCCTCCACCATACACAAACAAATTAGTGTATCGTTTATTGCATTTTACGATACACTAAACTGTAATCCGAATACTTGACGGAGCGGTACTCGCGGAAAGAGATTGGCTCATACCCAGTCCATCGCCTCTGTTCGATCGGTTGTTCAGTAAGAAGCGTATCCGGTCGATCAATGAGTGGTGTCTCTGTACTTTCGAGTAGTAGGACTTCATACCAGGTATTCCTCATATGCCGTTCCTTGATTTCTGTGCGTCGTAGAAGTCGTTCCTGCACTTCTCCATTTCTTCCTGTGTCATGCTTCTGCCCTTGATCGGCGGGAGTACCGGCTTGGGTACGTAAACGTCTGCGAGAAACTGTACCAATTCATCAACCGACATCTTGAATGTATCCTTATCGCTTGGCATTTCCGGCTTCTTCCCCGTAGAGTGATAAAGTACGCCCTTCAGCGGTTCTTTCTTTCCAATCTTTATACGTACACTCTTCCTCACTTCGAGCGGTGGCATCATAGCTCCATCCTTCATTTCAGCCCCTCCCCACGACAAGCCCGAAAACAAACGCCATGACCACGGGAAGCATATCCCAAAATATTTCTTCCACGCCTTTGAGAACCGCTTTCAGCTTCCGTTTGTTTTGATCTTGTTCTCTCATTTTAAAATATTTATCTACAATGGGAGCTATTGTTTTAATTATAAAAAGATTATCATCTTTTTCTTGCTGGTCATAACACCGTTCATACACCAATGAGCGCAATACACATGCAACTTTTTCTGTGTGTTTCTTTTTGAATTCTATATTGACGTTATCATCTATGTATTGTGTTAGCAAAGTTATATGACTTGACTCTATTTCTTCGTTTACTTCGGTACACTTGTCAGAATACTCATCCCATTTTCTTTCCAATATGTCGTCTAGTCTTGTTTTTTCTTCATGTGTCATTTGTCCTCTCCATACCGTTCCGTTAATTTCGCCATGAGCCTCGCATTAAGACTTTCTATTCTCCAGTGCGCATCAAATAAAGCTTTCCTATGGTTTCCGCCCGCGTCGTCAAAATTATAACTGTCCAGAAACTTTTCGATTTCTTCCATTGCATTGTCCATCCGTTCGTGGTCTAACAGCTCACAAAATACATCGTCTTTCATTTCAATTCCTCCGTAGGTGGTATTGTAACCCATAGGTAGGGGTTAAGCAATTTACCATTCATCCGCAACTCAAAATGTAAATGCTCGCCTGTAGTTTTTCCTGTACTTCCCTCACGGCCTATTTCTTGTCCTTTCTTAACGCGAGCATCTTGCACTACAAATTTGTCTGACAGGTGAGCGTATAAAGCTTCTGAACCATCATCATGCTTTATACGCACCATTCCACCGTATATTGGATGACCTTTATATCCTCCGCCGGGCGGTGGCCATGAGTCTATTACAACGCCGTCGGCAATGGATTCAATTCTTGCTTCTGGAGCAAAAGAGTAAATATCTATGCCTTTATGATCACTTATGAGATGGTTGATCGGAGATGTCCTTATTCCGAATTGAGATGTAATTCTGATATCCCCTTCTACGATAGGAAACGGATATAGTTTATCTGGTGGGTACAACTGCTCTTTACAGTTATTGTATTCTTTTGTAAGCTCTTGCTTTTCAATTTCACTATTTTGTTTGGTTACAGTATCAACTATACGAGTCGCCATTGTAATGGTAAAAAACATTAGGTTAACTATTGTAATCATAACATAAAGCATTGTTTTATGGTTCATTTTACCCCCTAAAAACCTTGTGGGATATGTCTCCGTAGATTTATGCTAGCCCTTAAAGCTTGGCAACCTACCCCACAAGGTATAAGTCCATACTAAACTACTTTTCTTTGTTTGTCAAGGACTATTTTTCTGGAAGAGCGGAATTAATCAATCCGCCTATGATACCACTTGCAACCATAAAGACAGGGACGGTAATACCGACAACTATTGGAACGGTTTTATTCAATAGCTTACCTTGCCTTTCTGTTTTCTCTTTCAATCCTTCTATTTCTTTCACTAACCCTGTCTGCGATTTCCCTTGCTCCTTCAATTTCTGATTTGATAGCATTATTGTTTTCTCTTGCTCGACGGTTAAGTTCTCCAAGTTCTCTATTCTTGACAACATCTGATTCCAATCCTTTTTGTACTGATTCCAATCCTCGGTTGACATCGTGATTAATCCGCTTGGCTTCCTTTCGATCAGCTCTACGTTGCTTTCCTCCGCTGAACCCTTTGCCCAACAGAAGACCGGCAACGCCAGCAGCAATAGCCCCAATAGGGCCAATAAACTTCTTGATTTTATTCCACACATTATGCCTCCTTTATTAAAACCCTTGCTGTAAATAAATAAATAAACGCAGATGTCAAAATCAGGACTATTCCGCCTGCAATTATAAGTGTGATTTTCAGCATTTCATCCATTTCCCTTCTCCTTATCTATTCGCAAAATAAACTATCATAATTGCTGGAATTATGATAGTTGCAAGCAAACCAAAAAAATTTTTCAGGCTGCCATACTCCTCAATCAAATAATTCTCTATTCGATCAACTGTATCAATGAAATTACGTATATCTATCAAGTATAGAGCTGTACTTTTCAGTACGTTGTACATATATAGACTCCTTTATACATCATCTCCTAGTATACTATACCATAACCACACTGAGATCAACCCAGAAGAGCCAGCAATAATTCCTGCTGGCTCCCCGGTTATGATTCCCCAGAAGATCATGGTGCAGCTCAGAAAAGCAACAACAGTCAAAACAACCTTTCTACAGAATCTAGCTGCTAAGCTCACTAGCCCACTCACTCTGAACAAAATCAATCGAATCTGTTATTTTAAGGGACGCCTCTTCCAGCTTGTCAATGATCTTGGATTTCTCACAAGCGTGCTTTTCGTCATACTTGGGGTGTACCGTTGGGAAGTCTTTGGCTTCGTATTCCATGACAGCCAAGCCCAACTCTTTTCGCGCTTCCCGGAGCCTGTCCCGAACAGAACGGTATTTTTCATACTGTTCTGCTTCCTTCTTTTTTCCTATGTCATCTGCTGCACTCATTCGTGCCTCCTTTTAAATTCTCTTGAATCCCGATATCCCAAAGCAAAGCAACATAGCACTCAAAAGTGAAATAATTACATCAATCCCCGCCTTTTCGCTTCCAGTGATATGTGCAATAACTACGACTGTGGATAATATCAATAAGTACACGCCTACAACGGTTTGCTCATTGACATTATTGTCAACAGCGAAAAACGATTTAATCCATTTTTTCATTTGATATTACTCCTCTATTTAATTCTTTATGATCGTGTATAAGACCAAGAATCTCCTCTGTTCCGTCTTCTACATTTTGAAGCATAACGTCTAAATATTCCTCGAGCATATCACAATCTTCTTCTGTGTATGTTTCAATAGATGACTTTAATTCTTCACGAACTTGTAAAACAAAGTTCTCTATATTATCTATTGTTTTCAATAGCTCAAATTTTTTCATTTCTTATCCTTTAGAGCATATCACGGCGGTCATCCAGAAGAAAAAATATTTCTTCTGTAGTAGCCTTTACATCTTCAACCATCTCCCCCAACTCTGCCAGTCGAGCTACCCGATCTTCTGTTCTGTAGTTACGCCTTGTGATTTCCGTTTCTCTGTAAACCGAAGAAACAAAATGCTTCATATTCTCTATTGATTCCAATAGTTCGCGTTCACCCATATTTATCTCCTTTTAGCACATATCATAAACCCCAGTCTTCGTTTTGTCAACCCCTAACTTCGTACTGAACTGTGATATAATGGCCATAACCTATTTCGTCGTACCCAACCCCTGTAACAAGCCCATCAAAGGTACGGTTCCAATATAAAGCATAGTGCTTCGTGGTTTCATGCCTATCCTTTGGGACAAGGTCATAGCCCGGATGAAATTTGAACTTACCCCGAAGGAAATATTTCGGGTCTCCAAAATAGGTCGGGATGAAAATCTTGGTTTTGAAAAACCCATTATCCAGAAAATATGCATGCTGGTGCATTAAAGACGGGAGATCACTTATAAAATGATGCAATTCCCTCAATCGGTAAACCCTGTTTGGTGCAACTCTTTGTATGAGATCGAAATGAACATGCTTGGCAAAGGATTGCCCAGATGTCCCCATAACACCTATTTTCTGCTTAGGCTTTATAATGTCTCCGACTTTATAAATTGGCTTGGCTTCTAAGTGTGCGTATCTTGCTGTGTATATCATTATTTCTCCCCTTTCGGAATTGTAAAATTGGATTGAATGTCAAAAAGCGTCTCGATGATCGGGCTTATTTCTTCATTGATATGTTCCCTCAATATTGACAGCAGTTGTTCTTGATTTATCAACCGCTCAACTCTGGTTGTGGTTTTGGTTTCCTTGTCGAATATCGTAACCGTAGAGGGATAGTCCCATTCAAAAACCATGGACATTGCGCTCTGGATTTGTGGTATTACTGACCGCATCACCATCTGCCTTGCCCGATTGTTCTCCGCCCGATCGGTGATTTCATGAACTTCAAATTCCTGCGCAAGTATCCGGTCTTCCAGTATCGTACGAAGCCCCGCCAACCCATTTCGACTCTTTGTAAAATGCCTGAGCAGTACGTTGATGATATCGTAGTCGCCGTTACTTGACAGCGTTTCCTCCGGTACACCTATGTCATTTTTGGCATGGGTAAGGATACGCATCTTCAACGAGTCGTAAATTGTGGGGAGAATACGCTGCAATTCTGCAATCAGCTTTTGTACCCTCCATGGCTTGTCCGCTATGACAACGCCTACCCCACTCCCGGCAAATACAATCTCATTTTTACCGGCCTTGATTTTAACACTGCCCTTGGATTTTACGATCACAATTGCTGCAATCGCAACAACAATTACTGTTATGCAGATTGCAATTATTTCAGTTACCGCTATCACTTATTACTCCCTCAAAAAATCTGCAGCCTGTACATCTGGCCCGTCTAGTTGGTTAATATACCACAATCCTGTAATATATTCAATAGCCTGATAGACCCTTAAATACGGCGGAGTTGCGGTTCCGACAAGAAAATACCCACCGCCGGGTGTCCACATAGCCCCGCCTATTGGGCCAGTAAGCCCTGTAATTTTCGGATTATTCATTTTGCCTGTTGGTATTTCGTTCTCAAAATTATAAAAATCAACTTGACTCGCAAAATTATTGTTCTCGCCGTCCTCGGCTCCCCAGCTTACAGCCAAGACTTTTGAGGGCGAAAATGACACCGTTTGAAATAACGTTCCGGGGTTTTTGATAAAAATATCGTCTGCAATCTTTATAGGACTCCCATCTTGCGGGTCAATACTGTAAACATGTACAAAACTATGATCGATCTCAACGGCAAGCAGGAGTCCGTCGTGAGACCACGCTATGCTATGCACCACGCCAGCGTCATACCTGACCCTCCTAGTGTCCAACTTGGTAACAACATTGTCTTTGAACATAAGGAAACTTAAAAATGGGCTGCCTGTATGTCCAATCGCAAGCATTTGATCAAACCCTGACGGCGGACTGGGTGAAAATTCAAGCGAATGAATTACATCTGTTGACCCGTCGGATGTATGCGGGTGCTCTAGTTCTATGAAGCCTGTTCTTGCTTCGTTAATTTTGTGTATAAAAAGGTTTCCTCCAGAATATCCTTCTGCTATATACTCACTATCTGATGATATTGAAATAGAATATGCAGAAAATCCTGCTGCACCTCTATTTATAATAATAGGCCCATTATCTATTTTATTTTCTTTGTTTATTCTATATATATATATATCTGACTCTACTTCTGACTCTATATATATATCATTATTTTCAGTAACATAAACATCTATAAGCTCATGTGTAATATTTTGAGTACCTAAATCGCCAAATTCTAATTTTTTATAGTGATTTCCTACCTTTTCATACACCGTTAACCATGGAGCATTTTTATGGATAACGGCAATCAATCTACCTGTTTTGGATGTTACGGCTATTTTAATGATTTCCCCTGTCGGAGGGATGTCTACAATGTTTTCAAGAACATTGTAGATTTCTTTATGTTCCAACTCATCACCAACATATACAAGCTCCAACCTTTGATTATTGCGTAGCTGTAATTTACCTCCCACACCTGTTGGATTGTAATGTTCTGCATTTCTCAAAGTAGTATCTGCTATTTGATCGATTGTCCCCGGGCTTACATCCGACTGAACCAAGATATTAAACACATCCCCAAGTCCTCCGTTCTCTGGTAAGGTAATAGACTGATTGTTTCGCAGTATATTCATACTATAACCAGTATTTGAAATACTGTGAGTTACTCTGTTTTCTATTCCCTCGGCTATCTTGCCTGATATGTCTTCGTTTTCTATCCCCTCGGCAATCATTCCCTGTATATCTTCGGCTGTTATGCTTTCATCTATCCAACCCTCTATTTTTTCTTTATCTGAATCAATATCATATTCTTCTGCAGAAGGTATGGCAGCTATGCTTTCATCTATCCAACCCTCTATTTTTTCTTTGTTGTCATCAAGAATAAACTCTGAATTCTCTCGAACACCTGTATCTGTAAGTCTCAGAAGTTGCGGTTTATATACCTTAATTTTATAGTGTAAACCTTCATCTCCTATATTCACTACATCTCTAAAATTATTTAGATATCTAAGTCCATTTTTTGCTATATCAATATATATTAAATCATTGTTTCTTATTATTAATATAGCACCAAATTCTTCTCTTGATATTGTTGTATCTGTTACAACGTCCCCCGAACGCTCCTCTGCACCTGTTAGTACATTAAGGGGAGTAAATACAAATTTTCTTTTTACATGTACTATACTAGAAGTATCTACATTAAAATCAATCCTAACAGGTTGTGATGTAATTGAATCTCGCAACCAAAACTCTACTATAGGATTCTCTGTATCAAGACCATGATTAAAACCTAATATAGTATCTTTTAACGATGACCTGTAAACCCATCCCGTATCCTTAAAAAGAGTAGTCAACGTCTCTCCATCAACAACTGACTGCACTTTTATCTGTGCAGGATATGGCATATCTTTACGCTTAGCAATAATTTTATAGTAGTATCCGTAATCATTAACAAGCTCTTTCCGATCGTTTCCTTCTAGTATAGAAACACCGTCTGCTCCTGTCCTTATATTAAAGCTCTCTTTAGTCTCTCCTGTTGCTTTCCCAAAGGCTATTCCTTGATCTTTGTCTGAATCCAAAGCATTGTGAAAATTTTCAACTATCTGCAAACTCATATCCGTATCTGAACCATCTTTAGACATATAAATAAGAACATCTAAATTCTCAAAATCTGTATTGAGATTGTGCCGGATACTAAAATCCTGTCCCTGCCATTGGTCTTTATATATCCAACCAGAATCATAACCAGAATCATGTAGATATAGTTCTCCATTACTATCTCTTCCCACTAAATCTAATGAGCCTACCAAAGCATCAAGTTCAGGGTATTTGTCTGGTCGGATATCTCTTTTTCCAGCCATAAGAAAGCCCGGAAAAAGAATACCTGTATATGACGCCACAAACCCAACAGGTAAAGAACCGCTGTATTGTGTCCCTGTATCTGTCCCTGTATCTGTCCCTGTATCTGTCCCTGTATCTGTCCCTGTATCTGTCCCTGTATCTGTATCTGTATCTGTATCTGATTTTGTGCTTTTAGGTTGAAAGTAAACAATCTGACCATGGTTGTCTTTCAGAAGAAGAGAATACGGCTCCTTTGTGTAAATGTTCGAGGGACTTCCTCTATACATTGGATAACCATTTCTAATTTCAATAGTTCCTGTAGGTATTGTTAAAGCATCGTCAAAAAAAGCTTCTTGCTCTTGCGATAAGGGATTAAACCCTTCCTTACCCACAAACATAGTTCCTTGCGAAAGAGGCGCACCATCAAAGCCTGTTATTATTGGATATCCATTTTCTATTCTATATGCCATTACTCTTCCTTTTGTTTTTGTTTCTGTTTCTGTTTCTCTACATGTACTGACAACTGTCGCGCTATTTTCTGAGCTAATTTCTGAGCTTGAGGACTTCCCTCAGCTATCCTCGCAACAGCTCTAATTTCCTTCATTAAAGGAATATCTCTATGCACAATAAGCGCAAGTTTACCAACCCCAAGCATACCCAAGATACTCGCTGCCAAGCCAACAACAGGGTTCCGGGCTATAAACGTATTTCTTGAAACATGTTCCCCGGGAACCCCTGTATTTAAAGTACGCATGTCAGGTGTCTTTGTTACAAATTTCTCACTTTCTTTAGTTATATTAAAAACACGCTTCATACCTTTATAAAACTCTCTGTCTTTTTGATTGAAAAATACACCCATTTGATCGGCATATTTTTCAATAGACAAGGCAAATTTTGAAGGTGAAAATTTGTAAACTTCTTCCCCTAAATTAACAGAATCCTCTAACCACTTCGCTACTATTACTTGTCGAGCAACAGCTCGGCCTTCATCATCAAGATGTGTATATAATTCTTCTAAATGGTTTCTTGGGCCATTTAGCAATAGATTTTTAAGTTGTTGACTGTGTTGTTGCGGAACTCCTTTATCAAAATCTTTAACTATTTGTTTCATAGCCTGAGATTTAAAATCAAGCGACATTTGATGTAAATTCTTACTTGCTACACGATATTTAGTCAAGGTAGCTTTATCACTATTATTTTTTATAAACGTATCCATACTTCCACCAATACGTTTTATCTCCTCCGTTCCATCTTTCTTCACAACACGCTTCCATCCACCAAAAACATCCTGAAAAACTTCCGCAAGCAGTTTTTCTTCATCTGTAGGTATATCACCATTAAACGCAGCTCGAAAATCATCTAAAGTATTCTTTCTGAAATTAAACGCATTCTCTATTCTGAGACCTTGTTTATCTTTACTGAGACCTTTTTTATCTTTACTGAGACCTTTTTTATCTTTACTGAAACCTTTTTTATCTTTACCTTGAATATTTATTTCTAACTCTTTCCAGAATCTTTTCTTACTTTCAGCACTTACTGGCATACTATCATCTAGTGATTTTATATGTTTTCTTATTTTAATTAGAGCTTCGTCAACAGGTATTATCGCTCCTTTCTTGTTTCTTGTTGCTCTTGTAACTGTAGCTATGACTTCATCTCTTAATGTAGTATTTTTAGTTAGCTTAGCTGCTCGAGCATCAGCAAATTTTCTAAAAAATGGCTCAGTATCTGCTAAAATACGTTTATAATTATTTACATCAACACCTGAAAGCTCTGCTGCGTAAAGTAAATTCGCTACATTTTCACCATACCTATGCTTATATGCTTTATCAACACCTCCGGGTATTAAATTTGCCTCGTTCTTTAGTTTGTTAACAGCCGAATTTGAACTCGGCATATACCCTTTCTCTATAGGAGTACTTACTCCCGGAGGCATGTCATAAAATGTACCTGCCTGCTTACTTACCTTTTTAACTGCTTTAACTGCATCTATACCAACGTCAGTTGTCACCCCAACTATCATATCACCTGCAAGACCCAATACCTGTTTACCTGTTTCATCTAAGCCAAACGCCTCAGCGACTGCTTCACCAGCTATTCTCCCAACAATTCCCGTACCAGCAGATAATGCTTGTCTTCCCGGGTTCTTTGCCATCTGCTCAGCACTTAACCTTACAGTGTTTCCTGCTGTTGACATATTCGGATTGATAGCTCCCGAAAGTGTTCCTGCTCCCATTGTTTTAGCCACCCCAGCAGCTCCTCCAGCAAAAGTTGCTCCAGCAGTTGCTCCCGATGCTATCATCTCTACACCTTTTTCAAAATCAGTATCTGCTCTTTCAACACCAAGACTATCTAAAACTTTATTGTAAACTTCACTTGTCATCATAAACTTTTTACCGTCTTTTCTGAACACATTCGCAAGACTTACCAGTAAATCTGTAACTGCTCCCACCCCTGCTACCACTGCCATAGGAACAGGGCCAAGGGGTGCAGCAAGTCCAGCAAGTCCAGCTCCTCTTATAGCTGACGACACTGTCCCAGAAACTGAATTTTTGTTTTTCTCCGGTTGTTCGTTTTTTGGAGAAGATTCATCAATATATTTTTTAGCCTTTTCATAATCTACTCTTGAAACCTTGTCCTTAACCCCAAAGCCAAACATACGATCTACTATCTCTTTCTTCGCAAGGTCTCCACTAAGATATGCTTCTTTAACTTCAACCGGTACTTTATGCAAACTTATACCGGTTTTAGCATCAGTAATTACGTCGTTTGCATTATATGTACGTATCCCTGTTTCAGGGTTAACAACAAAATCATTACTTTGTTCTTGATCTTCCGGTGGCATCTAGTCTCCTGTATATTCAATATCTCTTGTTGCCTCTGACTCTAAAATAGAAGCATCCCATTCTCCAGTAACCATATCCTCATTAAGTCCATATTCATCTATAGCAGCGCGGACAGAAGGCAGCACACGTTTATTTATATGTGCTTTATGATTTCCATTCATCATACCAGCTAATTTAACTAACATTTTCCTGTCTTCATCGCTAAGAATAGCTCCTTGTACAGGGTGATTAAGAGCAGCTTCCCATTTAGATATAAGGCTTCTATTATCGTTAATAAGTGCAACATCCCCTTCTCGAACCGTAGCGGGGTCAATTATTCGCTGGAAAAGGTTAATCATTGCAATATCTGCAGTACCCTGTGCCTCAACGGTACGGTTATAAACACTATTTGGGTTCAATATACCTTCATATATTGAAGCTATCGATGCATAGCTATTACTGCTTTCCTCATATCTTTTTAAGCTATCATTAAAAAAATCTCTCCAATCTCTTGTAATGGTTGATCTTTCCTGTGAAGACATTGATTTTTTATCTTCAATACTTGCATATTTGAGCAGTTCTTTAGTTAAATTTGCAAGAGGAGTGTTCCCTGTTGCTGCTGCTGCTACTTGTTCATATTCCTCTTTTGAATTTAAATTAAGGCCTTGTCTAGCCAATTCAAGCAAACTTGCAAAATGCTGTTCATCAGCTCTTTTATTTGCTGACCCTTCATTTTTTGCTTCCAAGAAATCTCGGCCTTCTGGTGTACTATATAGCGATGTCTCTACCATTTCTTTAACTTTATTATAATCTTTATCAAGGACTGCTTTTTTCATATTAGAATAAAAACTAACTGATTGCGTATTCTTTATTTTTTTATTCTCTTCTATCAAAACACCTAATTTCTCTAACAATGTATCTTTATGTTCAGGTGTTGCCATATTAGAAATTTCAGCAAACTGTCTTACCTTTGCATGTCTCTCTTCTTCATCCAACATTTCCATCTGTTCCGTTAGCCCATCAAGTAATCCTATCGCCTGAGCTGCCTCAAACATTTTAAACCTTAAATTTGGGTCTTCTCTATTTTCAGAATATGCTTTCTTTGCCTGCATATATTCCTGTACTCTCTTCCTTTTCTCATTTTCAGCATGTAGTTCTTGCATATTGCTCAAAGTTTGCTGGTTATCTTTAAAATTACCTACTTTAAAAGCTGACATCTGCGCAGCGTTGCGCTTCTGTACTGAATTAGGGTCTGCTGCATATGCTTGCATATTTTGCATATATTCTTGCATATCTGCTGCATAGACTTCTTGTGCTTGTTTTTGTGCTAAAAGAGCTTGTTTCTGCTGATGTACACTCGCAATACCTTGCCCAATTTGAGTTAACCCTCCTTTAGGTAAGTTTTGAGCAAATTGTAATGTAGCAAAATCAGAACTAAAACCAGCCATTATCATAACCCCCGACGTTAACGTCTTCTACTCATATTATTATATGGGTTGGAGCCAGGAAAATATAGCCCCTGACCATCACCAGCATATAGAGGAGTTTCTATTGGTTGAATTGCAAAAGACTGCCCTCCAATTTCACTGCCCATTGGTTGACTTACAGGTGCTGCCATTGGTTGACTTACAGGTGCTGCCATTGGTTGACTTACAGGAACATCCCAGCCCATTGGAGTCGTACTTACAGGAACATCCCAGCCCATTGAATCCGTACTCCAAGGTGGCGTCGCCACCGTAGCTCCTCCCACTCCCGCTCCTGCTGCAAGACCTCCTCCCGCTCCCGCTCCTGCTGCAAAGCCTTTTCCCGCTCCTGCTGCAAGACCTGCAAGACCTGCTGCTCCTCCTCCTCCTCCTGCCATTGTTGCAAAATTTATAGCTAACCCCGCCGTATCAAATAGAAAATCACGAGGCATTTGATATGCTGCCATTTGTTGAGAAGCATGTATATTTCCAGTTGATTGTGCGATATTTGCCTTACCAGAACCCATAACCCCAGCCATTTGAGCACCCATTCCTGTAAGCCCTCCCAACTGTCCATACTGCTGCTGAACCGCTTGCTGTAGTAATGCAGGACTAAATTGTGCAAGAGCTGCCTGTGTGTTACCGCCTCTAAGCCCACCAGTTGCTGAGGCCTGCCTCAACATTGCCTCTTCCCCTTGCTGTAAGGTATACTGAAACGCATCAGAATCTCTAATGTCTCCGAATGCTTCTTGTTGAGCTGCTCCACCTTTAAGCCCGGCGAGAACTCCTTGCTGTCCAAGGGCTTGTTCACCTGCTTGCACATAAGGGCTAAGATATTGATCTAGCTGCGCAGATGCTTGTTGATTGCCTTGTATCTGCGCATTTGCTGCACGTTTAGATGCAGCTGTACCAAAAAGCTCTTCAAAAAAATTCCAGTTATCCATGTTATATGTGCCATCTGGATTCATTTTTGCCATAATCTACACCTTTTTAAAACTATACCTAATACACCGTAATTATACAAGACCTTATTTTATCCTTTTCCAAAAGAACAGATAAAACCCATCTTCCTGTGCTGGATTAAAAGGTATGTGAGCAAATTGTTCCCACACACCTTCAAATTTCATTTTTTCAGGCGTCAGCTCCTCTCTACTATCAGAAGTATATATATACCCAACAGGAAAATCATGTGCGCCTGAAAGAGCGCGTTCAAGAGCTTTAATAGCCTGCTGATCGTCGCTACCAACTATATCTCTAATTTGCTTTCGAGATAGTTTCATTAACGCAACCCCTCCAACTCTGCTTCAATACAAGAAACAGCTAGGTATGCATCACTATCACCACTAAACTTTTGAATCCTGAAATTACGAAAAGAACCTTGCTTTCTCCATACTATCCTTTTCAACCTATCTCCCCGATATCCTATACCTACACTTCTTTTCTGGCTCCACATTACTCCGTCCAAAGAATAGGAAGTATCAATAACCGGACTACTTCCAAACGCAACACGCCCCGGCAACCCCACCAACTCCAAAGAATTTACAATAGCACCCTTAGAATTATTATATATTACTTTTGTACTAAATTCCCACTTAACAACACGCTCAAAATGACTACCAACTTCCTCTGACAAAACACCTAAATCTGAGGACTCAAGGTCTCCTACTTGCCAAGTGTCATAACACCATATAATATCTATGCCTCTAAAAGGTCTACCCTCCCCAGAATTCATTATATACCAAGTATGCTCTTTTACATTCTTGGAAGTGCCAAGATCAAAAACTAATGTCTTATCTGGAAGCCGTACCCACAAAAGAGCTTGACTTTTATAGGTAACTGTCTCTAAAACAACCTCAGAAAGCTGCTCCTCAGAATAATTACTAAGCATATCGTCGATCTCTTGAGTGCTTATCCTGCTTATAGTTCCCGCAGTAGCCATAAATATTCCCGGAGACTCTCCCACACCGCTGCCAAGAAAAGTAACTGTCGACTCATAAACAATTACACAATGAGTACCTAAAGCTCCCCATCCAATTTGTGCGGACTCAATACGCGAAAAAGGAAATCCAGAAGTTCCTGTATTATCAAATACTTCAATAGTGTATCTATTTACAGCATATATCTCATTTTTCAATTTAACAAGAGCTACAATCGGGTCAGGGTCAATTTCTGAATCACCATAATTCAATACATTAACATTTTGATCTCCAGAAAGATTGTTCACAACTAAATACTTGCCATCAGTTGTCATAAAATAACCATCAATCCAAACAACATCTAAAACTTCTTTACGCTCAGTATTAACATCCTCATACACTGTATGCATATCAAAGTAGTAAAGTTTCTTTGCCGAAGCTATAGCTAGTTTATCTATTGAATATGCCATAGACACAGGCTTCCCATCGTCTTCTAAATATCCAACAGCATGCGTCTCTCCGTTTTTAAGTACTTTACAGAACGTATCTCCCATTACTCGATAATGTACGCCTTTCCAAACTATTGCCCCCCTACTTCTTCCCGGGCCTGTTCCTATCTTTACTATTCCCGATATTGGTTTCAAATATCCTTGGCTTATTCCTGTATCCAAAACAATTGGGCGCATGTTTATGGGATACGCTACCCCATAATTTGCATTTTTATAATGTGCATACGTCCCTTTAATGATAGGTATTTTCATATATTATCCTATACGATACCACGATTGTGTTATACTGTCAAACATAACCGTAAAAAATAAAGTACCAACCAACGATTCCGGCATGTTGATCAATGCTGCAGCCCTATTTCTACGTATATCTAATACAGCTATATCATGCGTACTAGTAACAATTATTTTTTGTTTATCCCTACAACTTGCTAAATCTGGAAGTACAATTTTATAGCTATTTACCACATCTTCTATATCAATAAGTAAATGAAAATCTGTACTTTTATTTGCAAAATCAGCTCCTATAGTAACAATAAACGGGCCATCAAGGCTAGGTCTTTCGAGCTGTGTCTGTATATCTAAAGTATGCCTTATATCCTCTAAAAACAATTTATGTATAGCAGAAAGCGATGTACGCCTCCATGTAGAATTAGCAGCATCCCATATTAAAACTTGATCTGTATTGCCCGGAGTCTCTTTTATCGTATAATTACATTCCAACATCAAGCTCTTCCTTTAATTCTAAACTCTTCGACTGCCAGCCCCTTTCGGTAAATTTGAAGGCTGCCTTTCTTTAGGTTGTACCGATAAGCCAAAAAGAGTGTTTAAAGCCTTCTTAGCGGTAATCAATACTTCCATAGGTACTTGTTTGCCGTATGTCGGAGCAATACGAATAGTAAGATTATATATTACTGCTTCATAGGCAAAATCAGGAATCTTTGAATCACTGTCTATATCAAACCCCTCCGAAGGGGTACTTATAGGATATCCTATATGTACCCCTTTAGAGGCCCATTGAGCTATCATCGCCTCAAGAATCCTTACACCTGTAGTAACTTCTTCCGGCGAAATATCAAACTCATAATCAGCTATCCCTATATTCGCAAGAGCAGCTGACACAAGCTCACTTTTTTTATAGCTCATCTATTAGAATCCTGCTTTAATTAGTTCATCTGGTTCCACCTCTGGCTCTGGCTCTGGCTCTGGCTCTGGCTCTGGCTCTGGCTCTGGCTCTGGCTCTGGTTCCACCTCTGGCTCTGGCTCTGGCTCTGGCTCTGGTTCCACCTCTGGCTCTGGCTCTGGCTCCTTACGTTTCTGCCCAGTAGCCTCAGGCTTAGGTATAAGCTCAGATTCAGTCTTCTCTTTAGGAAAAAGAGCAAGACTGAAATCATCAATATACCCATCCTTCTCTAGCCTCTCCTGTTCCGCACCATTGCTTACAATCTTACGATCATAAGCAATAGTATATTTTACATTCTGGAACACATTTTCACCGCTCTCCGTTTTCTTATACATCGCCCTTGGGTATATCTTTGTTGCCATTAAACGCCTCCTTTATTGATTAAACAGCAGAATACCTGTTTGTTCAGGTGCAAGATTCGACACTCCAAATATGGTATCTACACGGTACTTGATTCGCATAGTGTTGATATCATATTGTTTTGTGAAAGTAATCTCAATACCTGTACTAGTAGTGCTTCGCAACACACCAACTCCTGAATCTTTAGGAACCATATACCGTCCGGGAATGATTTCCATAGCTTCTTTCATCCAGAAAGGATTTACAGGAACAGTTGCAGTATTGATAAACTCTATACCTGCGTTAGGAAGAGGAGCCGTTACAACAACATTCTGATACTGCAACTCACTTTGATTAGCAAGTGCCTTTCCTGCATTAGTGGATACATCTATTGTACCACCTCTCGAAGCGTCTACAATAGGTGGCGATATTTCAAGACTTGCGCCCCCTGTAGGAATACTTACAACCCTAAAAGTCTTTAGTTCTCTTGTATTCTGCTTGGTAATATGATGTACAGCATAAACACCCGGAATCTTAAAACAATCACCTGCCTTTACACCCGCTGTATTACTAGTTGGAATGATAGTAGTACGATTATCTACATTAAGGCGTTCCTCTGCAGTAGGGTTAGTAGTAGTTGCTATAGGTGTATAATAGAACGGGTCTATAGCAGTGCCAGCAGCAGTAACAGTAGTGTTTACTGTTAACGGTGTGGTTGGGTTTGCTTTATCCAAAGTCATAGAATAGTCCAACTTATGTGCATTAAGAGAAGCTATCCTACCAATATAAGAATCTTCCAATGCTTTCTGAGTCTTACCTGCAACCGTCTGCCGTTGCGCAAGGTCTGATGCTATGGCATTATAATCCTTAGTACACAGTGCAAGCATTTTATTTTGCCCATGTATTCCTTGGGAGTTCATAATGGTTTCAATTTCTGCTATACTGTCATACCCATGTACTTTTGCTGGTGACTTTGCTTCCGGTATGCTTACAACCAACGTCCCACTCATACAAGCCTTATTAAGTATTGCAATATTGACATCAGAAGACAACCTTTTCTGAGCCTCCATTCCAAGGCGATTGTTTTGAAGCTCATCATTAAGCTCCAACGCGCTCATAGTCCAAGGAACCGACTTCTTGATACTGATTCGTGCCGGTACAGAAAGCTGAGTTTTTTCTCTAAAATTATCTGTCTGGTCTTCCCCATCATAACTAGTCATGATATACGGAGCCGGTCGCCACATAGTGGTATAGTCTGTTCGCTCCATCATAGCTGGGCTTACTTTGAAATTGCTGACATTATGAGACATGACTTCCGCATCTTCAAACCCTTCAACCATATGTTCAAAAGCTACTTTTTCTTCTTTACTAAAATTATTTGGTGTAGTAGGCATATTTTACCTTATTCCTTTTATTTGTCCTTTAGAGTACGTTTATAAGCTTGAAGCTTCGTGTACTCCCCTGTTTCCTCTGCTTCCTTACGAAGCTTTTCCAACGTAGTGTCTGATTTAACACTTGTTGACTTTTTACCCACAACCCTCTTTTCAGGAGCGGGTGCCTTCTTTTTCTGTTTTGTACTCAATCGAGCCTCCAACATCCCTACTTTAACCGCAAAGTCGATAGGGTCTTTAATCTTTTCCAACGCCTCAAGCGTATCAGGACTTCTGCCTAAGTAGTAGACCAACAAAGCAGCATCATTTGCACCATTCAAAATGATGTTTTGCTGTGTGTTGTTAAGTACAGATACAACATAGTCCTCAGAATCATTAAAGTCCTTGAAAGCATGCGTTTTTTGCTGTACTGCATACTTAGTCCTTTTTTCTGTCCAATGTGCTTGCTGTTTCTGCAATTCAACATCTTTCTGTTGCTTTTGCAAATTCGCTTTCTGTACTTTTTCGGCATATTCTGAATATGCCTTACTAAACTTCTCTTCCTCATAATTAAAGTCTTCAAGCTTAGGTACTTCACCAACCACAATATCAGCAGGTTCTGGCTTCTCTGCTAATTTTTCTTCCAGTTGTTTCTGTAACCTACCTATGACCTTCTGCTGCTCTCGGTTCTTCTTGCGTACTTCTGCTACCCATGCCGGAGCTTTTTCAGTAGTTTTGTTTTCTTCCTCAACGTCGGCATTACTTTCTTCCTCAACGTCGGCTTCACTTGACTCTGACTCATCGGCATTACTTTCTTCCTCAACGTCGCCAGCAGTCTCTGTGTTTTCTTCTTCAACACTACTTTCTTGTTCTTCGACACTTTCTTGTTCATCATTATCTAATGTGAATTCATCTATGTCCATACCCTATACCCCTATTTTTGCTTTTTTTTGTCTATTTCTATTTTTGCCCGGGCTTCCGCTGCTTTTTGCTGTGCAGAAACCGCATCCACTACTGCATTTAAGTCATCCCGACTAATTCCCGCTAATACTTCGGCTGTTTTAGCCTTCTTTAGCTCAGAATCACTTAAAATCTCTTGTATCTTTGCTTGCTCACTTGTCGCCTTTGCTCTTGCCTCCTCTGCCATTGCAAGAAGTGCTTGATCGTTTGCACTTGGTTGCTTGTTCTTTTCCATAGCTTCTGCTTCTTCTTTAGTAGGTGTCAACACTCCCATCTCAACAAGCTGCTTCCGAAAATACTCTCGAGTCTGCGACATCCCATCTCCTTCCATATTCAAAAGAATCATGGATTGAAGAACTTTCTGCGTCTGCGGGTCTTGTGTTATTTGCAACAAAGGAATCAAAGAATTAACCGTTGACTCTCTTTGTGAAGATGACGAAGGCCCAACATCGACTGTAACATCAAAAGAAGCTTTTGTTAAGTCGTTTTTAGTCTCTATTTCACCATTTTTAGATAATCCTGACTGACCCAGTGCTACTTGATCACTCTGACCCAAGGAATCGTATGTTTTCATTTTCCTGTCTTTTTCTGTATATAACTCTCGGGCCATAGAAAGCCATATCTGTCCTGTTCGATGTACAGCCTTTGAAAAATTAGACATATATATAAATGCCTGTCCATCAATTCGTTTTTGCACCATTTCGTGCGCTTTTCCAGAAACATGAGAAACAATTTTATCTGCCTCCCCTGAGTTCCCTAGAAGCTCTTTTGTATCAATATCTACAATTTGCATAAGAGCTGAAAGTGCTTGAGGAATATCCGGTGCTTTTGTATATCCCAAAGGCCCTGACGGCATCTCATTACCATCTGGGCCAGTTATAGGATTAACCAAAAGATATGGAAGATTTTTGATATTGTCATCTGACCAGTCTTTTTCATGCCCAACAATTTGCTCAGCACTAAATATAGGCTTCTCTACGGGAGAAATAGATGATATTTCTGCCAGCTTACTGGTTAACATATTTTTAAGGCGTTGTGTGTCTTTTACAAGGCGTACATGGCCCATTACCCGCTCCACTGAATCAACAACCCATCTTTTCCCATATACCGGAACAATAGGAATGTGCTTTCCGGCAAGTACTCCACAATCCTCAAGAACTTTACTTCCGGAAATAATGTATTTATGTATTTTTTTCCTTTTAACCACCTTTGTAGAAATGCGCATCTTCCCTTCGGCTGCCAACCTGTCTTTTAAATCCGCATCTTCAAAGTCTGCTTCTGAATACCATTCAGAATCTCCTAAAAGATTCTCATACTCAAAATTTTTTTCTTTCTGCAACTCTACTTTATAATATTCTGCAATATACACAACGTCGGGAGTACTCCAACTAAATGACTCAGCAGCTCCGACGTTTTTAGGCATCGTGCTGGGGTCATCTCCCCATTCTTCTTCATAATCTTCGGGAGTCATAGCATAAAGAACAAAGCAATATTTTGCATCTGACTTGTCTTGTTTCCGGGAATCCAGATCAAAGAACACACACATATCCGCATCATATATAGGCTCAAAACGTATTCTTTGTCGCGTATCTTCATCATCTTCATCATCTTCATATTCCGAAACAAGTCTAAAAGCACCGAACCCACCTCCAACAGCTTCTTCAAAAGCATTATCATATGCTTCTTGAGCGGATGAATCCTGCTCGTCGGCACGAAAAAGACCATCACACGCATCCGCAAGACTGTCGCCAGAAGAGCCGTCTTTAGTTATAAAATTTACAGATATTCTATTATTTCGATATTCGTTAATTATTTTAATTACTGCTAAATGGACTTTATTGACCTCAAACTTAGGTTTGTTTTCAAATTGTTCTTCAAGATTTCCCTCCCACTGCGCACCGGAAATAGAGTAAAATTTCCTGTCCTCTAAACACTGCTCCCGCTCTTTTTTCACAGCAGTCTGTATACGATTAAAATCTTGAAGTATACGTTCATGAAACCCTTTCAACTTATTACTCATTTTACCACCTGTTCGCAATAGGCAACGTTCTTGTTTTATATTTGTTTTGCCTACGCTCTATTTTAGCGATTTTGATATGTAAACTCATCATATATCGAATAGCATCAATACTGTGATTATCCTTATCCGGGAATTTTGAGATAACTTGCCCTTGCCTATCTACATTAAGAGCATAGTTGATAAATTCTTTTGCTGCCAAAGGACATCGCACTGAATCTATGATGATTTCTTCTAAATCCTGTAAATATTTGGTACCGTGTTCAACAGAACCCGGAGCTGCCTCCGAAGCAATAACATTTACTTTATACTCATCCCGCAATTCATCGATTGTTTTAGGTTCATGAGGGTCGCACATCGTAACTTCTGATCTTTGATCATCTGAAAGAAAAGAAGCGAATCGTGAATTTTTTATCCCAATACCCGATACCTCAAAAAATATATACAGCTTTTTCTTTTTAGCATCAAAATGCCCTTGTTCAAAACATAGCGGGTCGGCTGCATACCCAAAGTCCAAGCCTTGATTTATTCTGTCAAATTGCGCAATTTCTTTTGTTGATATAGGCCTCAACGTTATATTCTTGAATACTTCCAACCCTGTTCCTGTCTCAAGACCTAAATACTCATGCTCATACGCTGCTTTATTTGTTTTCTTTAGGTGCATGGCATTAGTTATAAATGTCTCACCTAACCAATCTTTTGAAACAGTTCTAAAATCAGAATGATGTACTGCCCTTCCTTCTTTCTGTATTTTCGTCTCTACGTTTACCCAGCTTCTCGCACACTTGGGTGGGTTATAAGAAAAAAAAGCTGTTTGTGGCTTCGTAGTTCCTCGAAAAATCGATTGAATAATATTCCTGATCTCTTCAACCCCTCCAAACTGATCAACTTCTTCAAACCATGCAAACTTACGGTATCCTGTTGGAATAGCCATTGATTTTATCTTTTTAGGGTTGTCAGCACCTTTAAATAAAATTACCTGTCCTGTTGGCTCATATGTGATTTTAAACGGTGAGACCTGCTCTCTAAACAAGTGTGTCCATCCCAATGTATTTATTGCCCATAGCAACTGCCCAAACACAGAATCTCTTATTTCATTTTCAAAACGCCTAAACACAATGACATTTGCTTCCGGGTCTTTTACAATCCCGATTATAATAGCAATACTTATAAAACTGGATTTTGTGGAGCCACGGCCTCCTTTAAGCCATGCCTCGGTAATAAGTGTATCACTATCGGGCAATAGTTGTAAATACAGGTCGTAAAAATGAGGAGCAATTATTTTAGACAGTCGCTTTTGATTCTCTTCATTACTCATCAATTTTTATCTTCTTGCTCCTTTCTTTTACTTTAGTACTTATATCATCAACTATCAAGACTTGACTAGTAATAGCAACCTCTTTTTTTTCCACAAACATCTGCCCATACTTTGCAAGATACTCTGATGCTTTAAGTCTATCAGCATTTTTTGCGGAATCATTATCACGAACCGATCTCCAAAAACGCACATTTCCAAGAAGTGTTTGTTCGTGTGGCCCCAGATTTTCTTGGGCATATATCTCCATCGCATTCTTTACTTTTTGCTTTTTCAAGAGTACACATGCTTTAGAAGAGGCTGATTTTCTGTTGCTACTGTTTGTTGCTCGCATGTATGCTGCTGTACCGTTAAAATCCAGCAAATACTCTTTTACAAAGGCCTTTTCTACTTTTGTAAGCGTCTTTGCCTGCTCTATATGTGTCATTTTCCTACTCCAATACTGCGACACTACCATGCTTATTCTAAAATAGCAAGCCCTAAAATACGTAAAATAAAGCCCAAAAACATCACATTTCACCATTTACACTTATACACTTTGAGGGTACTTTCCAGGACTTTTCCCTAGGGCGAAAAAAGATTTTTGGTTATTTTTTCTCTCTAAGAGACTCTCGGAAAATCGGAAAAAACGTATATGTGTAAATCCAGATAAAAGTTAACCCCTACGAATCTTTTTCAATATCCCCTTGGAATAATCTTGGTAAGAACTATTCTTACTTTTAAAGTGTAAAAATCTGGTTCTGTCAGGAAAATGTGTTGGTAAGAAGTTTTCTTACTATTTACTACTGCGAAAATTGCTGGCTCAGTTTCTTGGTCTTTCTGAAAGACGTGAAGAGGGGTACAGGCTGCAAATAGGCTATAAGTGGTACTTAAAGGCGTTGTATGTGTTTTTAAGAGCTTAAAAAGAGAATACTGATTTGGTAAGAACTACTCTGACCAATATATTTTAGAGGGTCTGTCGGGAGCGAGGTCGCAATATCAAACTCCTATTCAAAAGCATTTGGGGGCATAGCCCACCGTCGTGTGCGACGCTCCAAACATTGTGAATCAAGCACTGTGGCCTGTCCTAGTGTGGTGTTTCCATTATGTTTATTTTTAACATAAAAATAAATATGTTCATTTTCTTTTTTAGGGCAAAAAAGTTCAGAGTTGATTTTTGCCCTGGCCGGCCAGATTCCGTGAAATATTTTTGATTTATTTTTTCTTTTTTCTTGACACGTAAATCCGCATGTGGTAGAATCGAGCATATCCAAGGAATGCGGATGCGCGACGCAAGAAAAAAGAAAAAATAAATCAAAAATATTTCACGGAATCTGGCCGGCCAGGGCAAAAATCAACTCTGAACTTTTT
>JACSEK010000019.1_pt1 | contig 23463 bp, 15 predicted proteins | sample 8225431 | NCBI WGS metagenome assembly JACSEK01 (sample SAMN15704673, study PRJNA253121) | viral metagenome | isolation source: viral DNA from sea star tissue collected in USA, Olympic National Park... | host: Pisaster ochraceus | collected 2013 | reverse complement strand
GTGTTATCGCCAGCCACTAACGTCTCCCACACCCCCCAAACACACCCAACACAGTATACAATGTTCCGTTCCGTGCCCCAGCTCTGCCGTATGCGCCTCAAGTGTACAACCAAGAGTCGTTTGAGCAGTTCAACAACGTACTACGGATATACTTTAACCAACTAGACAACGCGCTGAGAAACGCTATGGCAGTCCAAGAACCATACGAGTTACAAGTAGCTAAAGGCCAGATCGCTGGTGCTTCTACGTTGTACAAGTTCGGTACCAATCCAGATGTTGATGGTACTGAAGAAACGGTATGGAGCACTGGGGGTGATTATCCTTGGCCCACGGCTGCATTTACTGCGTTTATTAGTAGCTCTAGTGCAGCAGATACTAGTGCAGGTACGGGTGCACAGACCGTAACCGTTGAGGGGGTAGACGAGAACTACGCAGCTCAGACCGTAACCGTCAGCATGAACGGGCAGACTCAAGTGCAGATTGGCGATGCTTCTGGTTGGTTGCGGGTTAACCGCATATTCGTTGCTACTTCAGGATCAGGCGGCACTGCTGCGGGTACGATCTATGTCGCTAATAGTGGGGTTACCAGTGGGGTACCTACCGGAATAACGTACGGGAATATAGTACAAGGCGACAACCAAAGCCAAATGTCAGTGTATACAGTCCCTGCAGGATTCACGTTATTTCTTGACGATGTTACGTTTACAGCAGCTATTGCTATCGCTAACAAGAACGTAACCGCTAAGTTCGTGACTAGAGACTTTGGTTCAAACACGTTCCTTACAAAGATCATACAGACGGTACAGAGCAACCTGCTTGTACTACCCTTTGATTACCCGTTCAGCATTGCAGAGAAAACGGATATGGAATGCCGAGCCAGCTCCAATACCACCAACGTAGTCGTCGGCGCTTCATTTCAGGGGGTGCTAATAGCAAACTGATATGATGGTCGTAGATAGCAAAAAGGATAGGGTACTTACGCAAGAAGAAATCTTACGCGTGGTTGGCGCTAATATGGGTTTTGGGCACTATGACAAAGACGCCATTATAAATGAATTTTTGACGCAGTTTGATGTTGTGGATGACGTTGTGCAAATAGGGAACACTATTTTTCTTTATACTTTGTCTAAAAATAAGGCGAACGGTCAAGTATTTAACGCGGATACAGGTAGAAATTTTATTGCAAACTGCATTACATACTTTTGTAGGTTACAAAAAAGAGATGTTAAAGACTTTTCTGCTTTAGCGGACTGCAGTATAAGTAAATGCCTAAGTATTTTTAATCGGCTTTTATCTGGTACGGACTCTACTCTTTTGGTGTTTAAAAATGCAGACATGAATTTTATGAAGTTGCTTGTAGGGTCTGACAGAATAAGAGGTTCTCATGAGTTTTGATCTAAAGGCTTTTGTTAAAAAATCATGGGATACTTTTAGAGGTGGAGATACCACCATAGGTATAGGTCAATGGCAACCAAATGACGGACTACTAGCATTATTGAATAAACCTGAGTTAGTAGCTGGTTTAATCCCGCATATACCCGAATATATTTCTGATCTAACTACTTCATCTACAGAAGAACTTAGCGACAAAGCTAATGAGCTATTGGGGTTAGATCCGGGCACATTAACAGCCGATAATTTAGGTGTGTTTTTAGGGTACATACGCGATGAAACTCCTGAAGCGTTTAATAGTGTTCTTGCAGAGCTAACAGGTACTACGCCCCTAGAAGTATTCCAAGCAGTTTACGAATACTCTTCGAAAAAGGCTGTTGATAGTCTAGGTCTTGATGGGGTACCTACTAACACTACCGACCCAAAGTGGTATGTTTATTTTGATGAGCTACAAAATATTTTGGGTGCAGGGGGTAGGTCACGGGAAGAAGCGGCTGAAGATTACTTTAGGCAGGCTGGGTACGAGCCTTCCCCTGAAGAGCTAGAAGAAATACTAATGGGCGACGCCTTCCCTACTAGAACAGCTATTGAAGTATACGTAGACCCAAGACAAGTTACAAATGATGAAGTCATAGAGAGACTAGAGCGGTTAGGGGTAGATGTTGAAGGTCAAGCTGAAGCAGCAGGTCAAACTCCTGAAGAATACGCAGAACAGATAAAACAGTCTGTACCACCGGGAGATGGTTCAGAAGCTGCCTTTGATGACGCAATGATAATGTCGTTAACGTCTACGGCAGCGGGATCAACAGGGTCTGCAAGTTTTAAAGAAGCTCTGTCTAAAATGGGTACGGGTGTAAAAAACCTGTTGTTTGGTACCAATAGCGGTAGACCTAAACCGTGGTTACAAATACTTAAAGAACAAATAGAAAAAAGGTATTTTCCTACTTTCGAAGACAAAATGCCGGGTTTCCCTATAGCCCTTACGTTTGACTTAGATGGTGCAAGTGCAGCAAACCCTACCGGTGCGGTATTACGGTTAGACCTGAAGATTCCTGTACCGTTTCCTATTAACGGCCCTCCAATAATCATTCCTATATTTGACGTTAACGGTAATTATGTAGGGCCGACCACCCCTGAAGGGATAGCAGGATTAATTATAGATCCCGAAACAGGGGTTATTGCCCAAGTAGTAGATGGTGTAAAGCAAACTGTCGCTCAAATCAAAGGTGAAGCAGTACAAATCCTTGGCGCTGCGGGGGATGTTATTAGATCGTTTCCGTTAGGGTTATTAGAAAATCCTGATTGGAAAGAAGGAGACCCCAACCCGTTTGAGTTAGAAGTTGATGAGAATGGAGATATAGCTCCCCAAACCGACGAAAACGGTAATCCTGCTACAGGCTATGATCCCGATACTGGTATGCCGGTCTACCAACAACTTGATGAAGAAGAAGAAGAAGCCCCAGTTGTTTCAAGAAGCCCGTACGAAGACGGGTCTGCTAGCGATGCTTTTCGTAATTCAAGTTGGCCCGACTCAGATGAAGAAGACCCAGTTGTTTCAAGAAGCCCGTACGAAGACGGGTCTGCTAGCGATGCTTTTCGTAATTCAAGTTGGCCCGACCCCGACCCCGACGCGCAAGACACGTACTCTAGCCAAATAGAAGAAATGTTTTTGACTTTCGGGTTAGATACTAACCAGTGGCCTGAAGGCACAAAACTTAATATATCGACGCGAGATGGGCAGCCGGTTGACGCAAATGAAGATGGTGTCTATACGGTCGAAGAACTTGCAGCGGTGGGTATTACTCGTGCAGCAGGGTACGACCCCCGTATGTTTTTGGGGAATGATGCTAGGCTCGTACTCGACACTCTAGAAGGCACATTAGACGGGCTTGGATTAGATGTAGGCGAGATCGAAACCATCTTAGGGCGCATAGAAACTGACCTGCAAAACGTCACTACTGCCGAAGATCTAGAAACGTTCAGGACCAACCTTATTACCGAGTTGCTTGACCCAGAGACTGGCTTGCCTTCAATGGGTATAGACGAAGACGAACTTGGGGATGCCTTAGAACCTATAACAGATGCAATCGGCAACAAAGACGAAGGTACAGGTCTATACGGTTATATCAGTGGTATTAGAGACGATATAGTACAGAACTATATTGGAGAACCAAAATACGGTGTAGATGCCGATGGAAATCCTACTATAGTTGGTGGTACCGGTCTATACGGCGTTATGTTCGGTATCGATGCTGGTAATGATGCTGCACTTGAAGCGTTTATCGGTACTGCTCCTACCAAAGATGCTGACGGTAATATAGTTGAAGGCACTGGTTCAGGTTTACTTTTGACCTTGGCTCAACAGGGTACAGCAATAGAGGATTTGCCTGCAGAAGTTGAACGGATAGTCGGTACTCCCACTACGAATGAAAACGGCGAAGTGATTGGTGGTACTGGTCTATACGGGGAAATGGTTGATCTTGGTATAGATGTAGGTCGTATTGAAGGCCTCATTGGTAATCCTGAAGATGGTAACGGTTTATATGGAGTTATTGGTACACCTGCTACGGACGATACTCCCGGTACAGGTCTATACGGCTATATAGATACTGCCGTTCAAGACCTAGCCACTGTAGCCGATGTGGAACGTATTGTAGGTGTACCCGATATTGACGAAGAGACCGGGGAGCTAACTGATAAAAGCACTGGGTTATACCTTGATTTTTACAACGCTGGTGTTGATTACGACACGGTTATAGGCCTAATTGGTGTACCTGATGACCCTAGCACTCCTGATGTAAACGAAGGGCGCGGTTTATTTGGTTACGTAGGACAAAGCAGCCAAGACTTAGAAGATTACATAGACAGAACCTTTGGTGCTGTGCCCGGACAGGTTACGGAAATACAAGGTGACGTTAACACCCTAGTTGAATACGTTGGTTCCCCCGGTGCTGATGTAGACGACCCTAATACACCTGAAGATGAGACGCTACCTACTGGTTTATATAGAACATTGTTTAACCAAGGTGTAGCCATAGATGCAATACCGGGAATAATAGAAGGGATTGTCGGGGTACCTGAATTTGGTGTAGATGACGATGGAAATCCTACTACCGAAATAGTTGGCGGCACCGGTCTATATGGGGAAGTAGTTAACCTTAATACTGATGTAAACACCGTAATAGCATCTATCAACGACACAGTAATCCCTGAGATTACATCTATATCTGGATTCTTAGGTACCCCCGGTGCCGCTGTAGACGACCCAAACACCGAAATAGATGAGACGCTACCTACCGGATTATTCGCTACTATCGAAGCAAATCGGGCTGCGGGCGAAACGGAACGTGACGCAATAATAGATGCGATTAACACGTTTACCAGCGATGGTCAGTACACGATAGAACAAGTTCTCACTGCTATAGGTGATAGCAACACTGACCTGAAGAATTTTATAGGTAGCCCCGGCGCAGACGTAGACGACCCTAATACACCTGAAGATGAGACGCTACCTACCGGTATCTACGAAGGTATCGCTACTTCTGAAGGGGTTATAACTGACGCTATTGCTACTTCTGAAGAAAATACAACCGCATATTTAGACTACATTAGTCAAATAATTGGCGTCCCTGCCACAGAACTTACGCAAGAAGATATAGACACTGTTGTAGGGTTGATTGGTGAAGACGAAGCAATTACTGAACTTAACAACGATAACCGCCTGTACGATGTTAACTTTGACGGTATTATAAACGACGCTGACATTGGGATACTACAAGGTTATATAGACGTAGGGGTAGAAGGCGTCGGTGAGATCCCTGCCACAGGGCTGTACTTAGATGCTGCTAATCGAGATTTAGAACTTAGAGGGTTTCTGAACGACCAAGAAGAAATAACACGGGGCCTGATTAGCAGCGAAGCTGACACTACTCGCGGGTTGATGGGTGCCGCTACTTTCTTTAACGCCTTGATGGGTGCAGGGGATCTATCGGGTACAAGAGTAGATGTAAGCACTCCTGACCCTGCGCGTATAAACTACATATACGATTTTGAAGATGTCTTTGCTACACCGCAACAAAAGAGTTTATTCCCATCTCCTTACGGCAAACCACAGATGGCGCAACAACAGCAAATGGCGCAGCGACAAAGCAGTACGTCAGGTCCGTTGCAGATCGGAGGGATGGCACAAGGGGGTAAAGTAGACTATGATTTTACCGACGAAATTATGCAGATAATGCGTTATGGAGACAGTTAATGAGTTTCTTTGATTACTATGCCGATGCACTTGAGATAATGGATGCAGGGCCAGAAACCGAAGGGTTAGGTTCGTTAAGCGCAAACAACGGTATTAACGCTAACACTACCGTTGGGTATAACCTGCCTTTATCCAATACAAACGCTGGTGGTGTCACTGTAGATGCAGATGGTAAGATGGTTATTGGTGTGCCCGACTATTCTTTTGTGCGTGGTGCAGTGCCGGGAACGTATAACCCTGACCGAAGACCGGGCAGCAGAGGGCAACGATACTTTACCGACTTTGCTTATACCTCGCCAGACAGTGCAAGTATTGGTGCAGCGATGAACATATTAACACCTCAAGCGGGGCAACTTGCAGCAATGAACACTGCAAATGCTATGGGTTACCCCGGCACTTATAGCCCACCAAGCCCTACCGGCATGACGATGGGTAACGATGGTAGTGGCCCTGCTTCAAGTGTAATAGGTTTAAGTCCAGTGCCGACTAACAATGGCGGGACGGTCGGTGGAGGCAACACAGGCTCTACTGGAGGCGTTGCCAGTTCACAGTTTAAATACGGTGGGGGTATTGCTGCCCTTGCTGGTGGTGGCGCTGCTTCTGCATACAACCGTAGATACCATCCATATTCGGCTGGCGGGAGTACTGGTAGGGGTTACTATTTAGGTGGCTCGACGGATGGAATGGCTGACAAGATCCCTGCTACAATTGATGGTACTCAAGAAGCCAGATTAAGCGACGGGGAGTTCGTTATCCCTGCAGATGTTGTTAGTCATCTAGGTAACGGCAATTCTAGTGCTGGTGCTAACACGCTATACGGTATGATGGACAAAGTTCGACAAGCCCGTACCGGTAATAAAGAACAGGGTAAAGAGATAAACCCTAACAAATTCATACCAAGCAGGTAGAAGATTATGGCAGTCGGAGATCCAACTTCAGAAACGGGTTCGTTAGCCCCGTGGGCAGCACCCTACGTAACGGGTATGCTTGGCAAAGGTCAGGCACTCGCTAATCAAGGGTATCAAGGGTATACAGGGCCACTCACCGCTGGGCAATCTGCTGGGCAACAAGCAGCGTTCCAAGGTGTAGCAGGGTTAGCAGTACCCACTCAACAGATGGGCGCTTTTCAACCGCAGCAGTTTACTGCTCAAGCGGCTCAAGACTATATGAACCCTTATGTGCAGGCTGCGTTAGACCCTCAGATCGAAGAAGCTCGACGCCAAGCACAAATTACTCGTCTTGCTGATGCAGGGCGATTGACTCAGGCTGGTGCCTATGGTGGGTCACGTCAGGCCATTATGGAGTCTGAATTAAACCGTAACCTTGGACAAAACGTTGCAGCCATTACCGGTCAGGGTTACCAAGATGCTTATACTCAAGCCATGAATCAGTTCAACGTTGAACAAGGGCGACAACAAACCGCTCAAGACGCAGCAAATAGGTACGGTCTGGAAGCCTTGGCATCACAAGCTAATCTTGGTGCACAAGAACGTGCCATCGAACAAGCGGGTATATCTGCGGATCTGGCTCAGTTTGAAGAAGAACGCGACTTCCCGTACAAACAAGTACAGTATCAACAGTCGCTGCTCCAAGGACTACCTATTAGCGCACAGCAGTATAGCTATCAAGAACCCAGTGGATTAAGCGAATTCATTGCTAGTGCTGGTGGTATTGCAGACTTATTTAGGAATTGGGGTGGGGACTAATGGCTATGAATCCTATGGGCGGTATCGACCAACAGATACAACAACGTAAAATGCAGTTCAAGGATAATCCCCAGCAACTACAGCAACGCTATGGGCAGAACAAAGAACTACTAGACTTGTTAGCCCTACAAGAGATCTCCAAAGAGCAGCAGCAACGCTCTCAGCGTATGCAAATGGAAGCCCAACAGAACCCTGCAACGGTCGCGGATCAGATGCAGCAAGAAGTTCTTCAGGGTAAAAAAGCTGAAATGGCTCAAGGTCTACAAGGCATTAAAGGTCTGCGTGAACGCACTAAAGACGTAGGCGGTGCCCTTGCTCAGAAACAACAGCAACAACAGCAACGCATGCAGCAGCAGGGGCAGCAACCACAACGTCCCCCTCAACAACAGCAACGCCCACAGGGTCAACCAATGATGGCTGCAGCGGGTGGCCTCATGACCCAAGCTGCACCGAATATAGATCCACGGTACTTTGAAGGCGGCGGCATTGTTGCTTTTAAGGCTGGTGGCCCTACTGCAGAAGAAATTGAAGAGTACGTACGGTTGAATCCCGCAGTATCTAGGGAAGAAGCCACTGAGTATTTAACGAAAAGAAAATTAGGGTCGTCGGCTAGAGAAACTGTTGAAACGTATAGAGATGAAAAGTTACGTAAGTTTAAAGACGCTATGACTGCGCGACGGGAACAAGATGAACCGGAAGTTGAAGAAATAGTACCTACGACGAGCGCGGAAGAGTTAGAGCGACAGGCTTTAGCAGACGCAGCGGGGGCGGAACAAATAGCAATGGCTCGTGAAACCATTGGTGCTGATGCTGTTGATGCTGTTGATGCTGCCCCCGCTCTTCCTACTGGTGCTGGTCCTGCTGGTCCTGCTGGTCCTGCTGATGCCGCCGCCGCTGGTGCCGAAACCGGCCTTGCAGGCGTTCTAAAGGGTCTGGATAATTTACAAAACAAACCAAACGATACTACCGCGTCACCAGTAGTGCCTGAAGTAGCGCCTGAAGTAGCGCCTGAAGTAGCGCCTACGACAAGCGCGGAAGAGTTAGAGCGACAGGCTTTAGCAGACGCAGCGGGGGCAGAACAAATAACAATGGCTCGTGAAGCCGCTGGCTATACCCCACCTGAAAAGCAGTTAACCCCACAACAACAATACTTAAAGTTGTTGCAGGCGCAAGAAGAGGCTATTAATAAGAAAGAGGAAGGGTTAAAAGACACCAGAAGCAATACCAGAAGGTTGCTTGACCGCCTTACTGATGCGGCTATTAACGCGTCTAAAAGACCTGCTGCTACTACAAACAGAGGTGCACTTGCTAGTCTAGGCTTAGGTGTTAGTGAAGCGGTTCGTGCCGAAAAAGCAGAACGCAAAGAAGGTTTGGCTGATATTGCAAAACGTCGTGGTGAGTTGGTAGACCGCCAGTTAGCCGGTCAGCTAGGACTTGCTCAAATTAGCCAAGGGCAACAGGGTCTAGATATTCGAGGACGAGCGGCAGATACCGCAGAGAATACATTAGCGGAATCCATAAGGCAGTTTGATGCGACTGATGAGCGGTATGCCGCGCAGCTTGCAGTGACTAAGCAACAGTGGGAAGGTAGTAACGCACTCGCCGTTCTTAAAGCGCAAGGGGATATTTTCGCCCAGCAAGCTACAAAAGATTTAAAAAGAGCGGAATTAGACGCTTTAACTGCATTCCAAAACGCTCAAACTAATATTGGGAATCAAGACCTCCAAATAAAAGCTCAAAAAGCAATGGGCGACTACGAAGCAGACGTGTTGAAATTGCAACAAGAAGCTCTTACGGCGCTAGGGTTAGATTCTAGGTATACGGGTGACGCTAATAAGGCATTACGGGATAAGCAGGCGGAAATTATCAAGTTACAGTTTGCAGGTCTTATAGCAAACAAGCGGAAAGATCTATCAAGTATACTTGGTGGCGGTAGCGGCGCGGTGAGTTTTGATAATTTGAAGTAGGAGTACGCGTGAACGTAGCATTACCTAACGGGTTAGTCGTAGAGAATGTACCTGACGACATAACAAAAGCAGAGTTGAAGCGCCGTGTTATCCTTTCTGGGATTGCTACCGAAGAAGACTTTAGTGGTGCTGGAGAAGATTCGTTTGCTACCAGAATAAAAGAACTTGAAGCTGAAAGAGACCGGTTACTACTCGAAGCTGAAAAAGAAAGTACAACCGCGTTAGGTCGCGGTTTTTCTCGTGGTATCGACGTTGCTGGTCGGGGCTTTGGTTCTGCCCTTGAAGGTGCGGGTAAGGTAATCGGTGCAGAGGGGTTAGAAGCCTACGGCGCAGAAATGATTGCCGAGAATGAAGCCCAACTAGCCGAACAAGAAGCAATGGCTACGCGCTTGAAAGACGTAGAAGGCGTTAACACTACCGTAGATTTTGCCCTTGAAGCCCTTGGCGAAACCGCTCCACAGACTGGCCTTAGTTTAGCTGCGGGTGCTGCCGCTGGTGCTGCGGCTGGGTCTGTTGTGCCGGGGATAGGTACTATTGTTGGTGGTCTTGCTGGTGCTGCCTTGTCACAAATACCGTTCTTCTACGGTAATAACCGTGAAGCACAGAAGGAAGCTATACAGCAAGGGCTTCGCGTCGAGATGAGCGAAAGTGCTGCATTATTAAACTCGTTACCACAAGCTGCCTTAGATGCCTTCGCTGAACGGTTGATGGTAGGTCGGCTGTTGCCCACACAAAAAGCCATTCGTGCAGGTGGGTTATTCACTCGCGTCACTAAAGGTGCTGGTTCTGGTGTCGCTGTCGAGGTACCCACTGAACTTGGTCAATCGTTAATTGAACGTGCACAAGCTGGGCTAGAAATCGACAGTGAAGAAGCCATAGACGGGTACATCGAAACCGCCGTTGTTGCTGGGCTAGTTGGTGGTACGTTAGGTGGCGGTGCTGCGGGTATTAGCAGTAGGACGGACGTAGAACCCGAACCTACACCACCCCCAACTCAAATTGAAGACCAAGGCGAGCTACTTGAAGCAGACGCTGAGGCCGAAGCCCTAACCGACGAACAGCTTGCGGCATTACCTGCTAGTGCGCGACCTGCACAAGAAGAGACAGGTGCAGAAGATTTAAGTGCGTCCCTTGAGACTATGATAGGTACGTTACTAGCGGAAGGTAAGTCTCGGGAAGAAGCAGAAACATTAGCGGTATCGGATTTAGCAGACCAACGTAAAACTTCTGTAGAAAATATACTTGACCAAGTTGCCCTTGAGGTGAAAGGGTCTGTAGAAGCCATAGACGTGCCTCAACTACTGGATAGTGGCAAGCCTGAAGAAGAATACACCGATGCAGAGATAGAAGCGGTAAGAGGTTATCTATACGGTACTGATACCGGTGTTGCTTTAACTGACGACTTGTTCAGTATGCCTGCAGTAAAAGAAATCGGGTTTGACAGATCCCGCGAAGAAGCTGATCCCGAACTTGTTAGGGCGGCGGACAAAAAACAAGCAGCGGAACAAGCAAAACTACGAGAAGAAATAAAAAACAAGCCTATAGAAGCGGCGCGGAAACAAGCAGAGAGAGACGCGCAACTCGAAGAACTTGCAGCGGTAGATGCCGCCGCACAAGAAGTGGCTGCTACACAAAACCAAGAAAGCCAACAAGTCCTTGACGACCAACAAAAACTAGAATCTGCCCGTGAAACTGCTGCTGAAACACGTAGGCGCAGTATGCCCGTTGCTTTTGAACCCGAAACGTCTCAGGAAGCTATCCGTAAAGGGAAACCACTAGAGGTAACCCCAGAAGGTGTGGCGAGAACAGATGATGAGGCCCAAGGTCTGACTGCTTTTGGACGTGCTATCGACGATAGGCTCGCAGAAGGGGTAGACAAAGCGCGGCAACAAGAAATTTTAGCTGGAAGAAAAGCGGTACTTGACCGTAATGAAGGCATACGAAGCGCCAAGGAGAGGCGAGAAGCAGAAGAATTCAGTAAACAAGAAGGTGACTTATTCCCTGCCGCACGTATGGCGGAAGAAAGAGCGCCACTAACAGCAGAAGAGATTGCCGCATTACCTGCGAGCGCACGCCCTGCAGTAGCAGAAGAGGTAGTTGCCCCAGAAAAACCAAAGAAAGTTACCAAGAAGTTCTTGAACGCATTGGGTATAGCTGAACAGGCTGGTATAAGAAAGCGGTTGGAAGGTAAAGAGGTTAACGACGCGGCATTACGCACGCAGCTTACGGGGTACGCAAACCTAAAAAGCACATCAAACCAAACCAAAACCGCAATCAATAGCTTCTTAAGTGCACCAGCCGAATCGGGTATATACACGCAGATGCCAAACACAGGGGGTCAACTTGCGTTCGACTTGCCGCGTGCTAAACCAAGACCCGCTGCCAAACCTAAAGAAGCTGCTGTTGCCAAGCCCACTGCTAAACCTAAAAAAGCTGTTGTTAAACCTGCACCTCCTACCACCCCAACGGATGCGGCTGTTGAAGTAGCGCCTGAAGTAGCGCCTGAAGTAACACCTGAAGTAACACCTGTTGCAACACCTGCTGTAAATATAACGAAGAACCCTACGGTAGCAAGTCAACAGGCAGTGGATGCAGAGGGCGTTGTTAAGGGGTTTGCAGTACTTTCTCCAGACAAAAAACAACCTACTACGTTCTACACCAGCCGAAAAGCCGCCGAACGTAACAGTAAAAATAAAAAAGACAGCCAAGTTGTTGAGACTGCTACGCTTAATCTAGCAGAAGACCAAACTACTTTTGTACGTACAGGACTAGCAAGAGCCACCCCTGTCACCAAAGAAGCTGCCCCTACAACTAAAAAATCAAGTGTGAGTAGTGGCGAAAGGGTAAGCAAAAATGCTGCTAAGAAACCCGCTGCTAAGAAACCCGTTGCCAAAGCTGCCGCTAAACCTGCTGTCAAACCTGCTACTAAGACTGGTGTTGATAAAGCTGCTGTTGATGAAGCTGCGACTAGAAAGAAAGCCTTTGACGCAGCGGTTGATAGGGTATACCAAGACAAAGTTAGGAATGCTGGTGGTGAAGCAAACTTAGAAGCTGCAGAACTAAAAACCTTACGTAAAGCTGCTCTAAGGGATGTACGAGATAGAGGTAGTTTGTTTAACACCCAGACTCAGTTCGACCCTGACTTAGACGCGCCACTAGACAACAACGTTATCAAGAATATTAAAGAAGGTAACCTAAAGGGTGCCTTGACTGCGTTAGCCTATTCTGCTGACAACCCCCGTGTTGCGAAGATTGCTTCCCAACTTACTAAATTCGTGGGTGATACGCGTGTTGTTATCGTACCTGCCAAGCCTACAGACGCACTGGGTAAACGGTATCGGGCAGCACTAGACGAAGAACCAAATACGAAGGGTGCATTCATATATAGCGATGCAGACCCTGCCATAGATAACGTTATACTACTTGATGAGAATACGGGTGTAACGGCGCATAACTTACTACACGAAATGTCGCACGCGGCCACGATACAAGAGCTGCAGAACCCATCTAGCCCCGTCACTAAACAGTTAGTCAACTTGTACAACGAAGTCAAAGGCTCTTTAAGTGGCTACTACGGAACACAGTCAGTAGAGGAATTTGTTGCCGAGGTGTTTGGTAACTACAAATTCCGCCAAGAACTTGCGTCCATACCAATTGATAAAGGTACTACAACAGGGTTAGCACGCGTTTTAGATGTTGTAAAGAAGTTCTTACGTAGAGTTTTTGGTTTGCCTAACGATGCAGCGGGTACTGCTGACAAGTTAATAGAAAGTATCTTAGCACCGTATGCAGGTGTACGTGGGTCGGGCACGCTGTACAACGCTTCAACTATGGGTAAGGCGAAAGAATTCTTTGCAGACGTATTTGAATCCTTTAAACCTTTTGGTGAAGACGGCAAAGCAAGTGTTAAGAGCGCAATGCTTAGTCCTGTACCTGACAAAGCAAAACTTTTTGGGTTGGGTCTTCTAGACCTTAACGCGTTAACTGATATGTCGAAAGAACGTATACCGGGAGTAGAGCGCCTATTGGACTTAGTGCGGTTGCAGAGCGGCACGCTTAACGAGTTAACACAGAAAGCAAAAATCTTAAGTGATGAATTAACTAAGTGGGCTAAAGGGGATCTCACACGCGCTGAATTGTTCTCTAAAACAACTACAAGAAGTACTTTCTTACGGGTAGACCCGTCACTTACTGAAGCAGAAGCACGTAAACGATATATAGACCCGCAGGTTGTAGAAGCAATATACCAAACCAAACTTAGAAGTCGTGGCGGTGCGGCCAATACCACGCCTGAACAGGATACGTCATTACGTGCAGCGGCCCTACAAGAAGCGACCAATGCTGGGAAGACTGACTTAGAAAAACTTGCCGCGTGGAAAGAACTAAGAAAAGACTACACCGCTTTAGGTGCAGACGGGCAGCGGTTGTATAAGACGTGGCGTAACGCTTACCGTAGTATGTACGACAAGATATTGGGTGTATTAGATGCCCGTCTAAAAGAAGACATACCAGACGGTGCAGCGCGAAAGAAAGTCGTTAACGAGTTATATGCAAAATTAGCGGACAACGGTGTCGTTGATCCGTACTTCCCGCTGCTACGTACGGGCAAATTCTGGTTAGAGTACAACGCTATAGACCCTGACACGGGTAACGTAGAGTATTACGTTGAAGCCTTTGCGACTCGTGCAGAACGAAGGGACGCTACAAAAGAAGTACGTTCGCATTGGATGGAACCTAAAGGCAAACATAAAGCTACTATCGAAGCACAGATAACCGCTGCTATGAAAAGCCCGAATATAAAAACGCGTGCTGAAGCAGTCGATTCTATCAGTGGGGTTAATGCGTTCTCCAACATTAAAAAAGCAAACTATAAAAATGCCCCGTCAACGTCGTTCGTTAACAATACTTTAAACGTGTTACAGGCAAACAACGTAGGGGAAGAAGTACAAGAGCAAGTCATGCGGTTGTTTTTAGACTCGCTACCAGAACGGTCTTTTGCTAACTCTTTCCGACACCGTAAAGACACCCGAGGTTTTATAGCAGACGTTACCCCGATACAACGGCAAATACCTACGTTTGATGTTATCAAGGGGTTGCAGAGTCGAGCACTAAACGTGTCTCACCAATTAGCGCAACTACAGTACGGCGGAGACATACGTGCATACGCTAGTAAATTAGAAGAAGATTTAGCAGCCATAAACAAAGACAGCTCTATACCCCGAGAAGAACGTGACCTTACTATGTTGTTGGGGGAAGAACTTGGGCAGAGAGCTTCATGGGCCGCAAGCCCCAACGTAGAGGAGTGGGCTAAATTCTTCACTAGCGTAGGGTTTAACGCCACCCTAGGTTTCAACCTATCTTCTGCGTTGGTGAACTTGTCGCAACTTCCTATGGTCGCCGTGCCCTATTTGGGCGGAAAATACGGGGATACCTTTGCAGACGGTATATCTAAAGCAAGTAAGGCTATGGGTAACGCTACAAGACTCATCATGAATAGTGGTTTAGAGCGGACGGTAGAAACGTACGGTCCAGAACTGGATAAAGACGTTACGAAGAAGAGAGGTGCGTTACCGAGTCTTGATAACTACGACTACAACGACCCTAATTTACCATCTCATATAGCAATGTATAAGACGCTGGTGGTGCAAGCGAAGAGCCTAGGTCAGCTTAATAAGTCTATGATTCAAGCGGTGTTAGACCTCGATAACATCGATGCCCCTATGGCTAAAATCAACGCTGTTTCAGGGTTTGTATTCCACCACACAGAGCAGTTTAACCGTCAAGTTACGATGGCTATGGCGTATGATTTAGGTATACAGAAAAAGTTAAAAGATAAAAACCTTGGGCCTAACGACTGGAACAGACTAGATCAATCAGACTTAGATGCAGTTGCCTTTGAAGCAATTAACGATACTGAACTAACCAACGGCGGCATAGCGGCGTCTGCTGCCCCTAGATGGGCACAACACGGTGTCGGTAAGATCGTGTTCTTATTTAAGCGATACGCTTCATCTATGTACTACCTGTTGAGTAAGCTGACCCGTGACAGTATCGTAAGTAAAGATCCTGCCATGAAGGCTATGGCGAGAAGGCAACTTGCAGGTGTTTTCGGGGGTGCTGGGCTGGTCTCTGGTCTACAAGGGCTTCCGTTGTTCGGTACCTTAGCGTTCGTCCATAACTTGTTCCAAGAAGACGATGAAGAAGATTTTGAAACTGGCGTCCGTAAGTACTTTGGTGAGGGTATGTACGGTGGTCTAGGTAACTTCGTATTTGGTGTAGATGTTGCCGGTAGGATGGGTTTATCCAACTTAGTGTTCCGTGACCGGCTTATAGAGAAAGATCAAAGCATACTTTGGACTCTTGGTGAGATGTTTGGTGGGCCTGTTATCGGGTACGGTTTACAAGTAGAACGTGGCATAGATTTAATTGCTGATGATGAATTAGCGCGTGGTATCGAGGCCATGTCCCCTGCTGCTGTACGGAACCTAATTAAAGCTGTCCGGTTTAGTTCAGAGGGGGCAAAAAACCTACGGGGGGATTCGATTGTTGAGGACATCCACGGAGGCCACCTGTTCGCACAGGCAGTCGGCTTTGCCCCAGCAGCATACACGCAGCAGCTACAGAAAAATTCAGCCGAAACAAAAGTAAGTCGCTCGGTATCTGAAGAGAAGACTAAACTTCTTAGACGTTACTATAAATTCTTACGTGACGGCGACTCTTTAGGTATGCAAGAAATACAAGAAGATATGGTTGACTTCAATACGCGTCACCCAGAAGTAGGTATTACGCCCAAGACTATTAAGAAGTCTATGGCTATGCACATAAAGACGACCGCCGAAACAGTCAACGGTATCAGGGTAGCACCCAGACGGCTTGCACTAGCGCAAGAATCTATGGGTGAATGGGACGATACGTTGACGGTGTGGCAAGCAATGGGCTTGTAACCTAGGTTTCGGTGTGCGATTGTTCTTCGTCGATTATCTTTAAGGCGCTCAGTATAATCTGATCGTCACCTGCATCTAGTACGTTACTGTCGCGCAGTTTAACCAGCGTCATCCACGCGAGTAGTAATTCGTTTTTAGTTGCTTCCATTAGGTACTCCTAGGGCAGGAGTTAAGATACCCCCTCCGAAGAGGGGGGTGCTTCTTAGAGCAGGAGGACGACAGTACGTTGTTTGCGAGAAGGGGACGCGCTGTCCGTGCCAATATATCATAGAACGCGCCATATACAAACTCCCCATTTATCGCCTACAACCCCTACCTGAACCTCTATATCCCAACCTTTACCTGCGGTTATTGTTTTAGCTTCCGCTATTGCTTTTGCAGTGTTGATGCAGGGTACAAAAATAGATGTACCTACTGCCATCGCACTCCATTCCACTACGATCCGTACCCCGTCAGGACATAGATCATACGTTCTCAGAACTCCCCGACTCATCGGCTTCCTCGGCAAATTGAACGACCAGTACGTCTGTGGGTGGCATCCTAAAGTGGGTGCCCTTACCTAAACGCATCTTCATCTTCTTGGCCTTGAGCTTATCCATCATCTCTTGCACGAACGCCGAGTAATTTATCTGCTGTTCACCGCACCACATACGGAACGGTTTCGGCACAAGGTATAATTTCTTAATGTCGGTCTCGTATCGGGCCACTAATTTATTCCTAGGTACCGTCTCAGGTTGGATCAAAGAGTCCAGTACAGTACCGTCTTGCTTACGCAAATCACTCGTACTTTTTATCCTTAAGATGTTATCGTAATGCTCATTGATGTACTCGTTTAGAGTTTGCTCTATGGAAACCGCCATATCTTTACTCTTATCTTTGTTGTCTTTGAGTACCTTTATGATCCAACGATGTATCGCTGCCATATCGTACTGAATCAACCCAAGGTTCTTAGCCAGTATCCCGCCAGACAAGGCAAGCGACGGCCCTGCCGACCAAAAACGATTCTCCGACGTTAACCCACCTTCTTTGTCAACTTTGGGCTGAACGCTCCCGATTAATTGCTTGACTTGATCGAGGTTATTTATTATGTGCTGTACATAAATAGGCCCAGCGTGCCCATAACACTTTTCAATGTTGGCTGCAAATACGTCCGTCTCTGCTTTACTGTCAGGGCTTTTGAATATCTTGTCAACCCGAACTTCTAGTATCCGCTGCGCCTCTGCACTTGGGTTTTCTTTCGCCAGACGTATACGTTCTATAACGCTGGTGTTACCGCTGGTCACTGCCATAAGACTCCACGACTCACCACGTATCCGTTCAGCGTTGCTACCACTGACCATACGACCCCGCTGCTTCCCTGAAGTAAACTGGTACGCCAACTCACTCAACTGTTTCGGTGTTGCATTAGTCAGCTCATCAATGAACAACGGTAGGTTGTGTAGTACTTCTGAACGGTTCATCTTACTGTTGTGCGTATCTCGATCATCCAAGATAAGCTCTTCAGGGTCACCCCATATAGATGCCGCTGCTTTCATCGCAGTTGTTTTACCTAAACCAGAATCCTTACTGTGTAGGTGGATGGCCGAGCACGCGATACCACCCATGAACTCCATAAGGATTGACCCAAACCCTACACATACTATGTATTGGTGTAGTTCAAATCCCGGTCTGTTGTAGAACTCCATCAACGCCTTCCATTCTTCAAGCGTACCCTTGGGTTCAAACGCAGGGAACATACCGGCTGTCTGCGCTGATGGTGGGTTGAATTCAATCGTGTCTTTACGTATTTTCTGGTTGCCCAGAATAAAAGTGGATGCTGTATCATCTGTCCACCCAAACTGTCTATGTGCTTTATCTGCCATTTCGGTTGCCTGTAGTTCGTTAATCCATACTGTTACGTACCGCATCAAGTCATCTATGTTGGGTATTGCAACACCCCGCATCGACATTTGTTTGCGAAACTCCTCTTTTGACGTTACCGCTGTCAGGGGTACTGTAAACTCCCTAACACCGTCTTTCGGTAGGTGCAAGCGCATTACCACCGCTTCCCCTATTTCCACATCTACTATGCGCTGCACCACATAGACATCGTTGTGGTAAATCTGCTTCTCTTCTATGTCCCCGTCTGCGTTCTTGTTGCGTACGTACACACCACCACTTGCACCACGCACGTATGGGAACGGGTATTTCGGAATTACGTACGTGTTAACAGGTGCATTGGGTAGGTCTAAGGCAGGGACGTGTACTACGTTATCTTCTTCAGTAGCTTCTCGTAGCGTCTTCCCAACGTGCAATGGGCTACGTAACTTACCCCGATTAGGGCAAGCCAAACATGCTTCAGGGTTCTCTTCCTCAAACTTGTTACAGGTGTACCGTTTATCAGCCGTCAAGTTATCCCACTTAGCATCTGTCTCTTCAGGGTTATAACCTTCGTACCCACTGGATATCTTGTGTGCCTTCTCCCGACTACCATCACTGCACGCTTTAAGAATCGATAGCATCCCACGCCATATAGGTTCTGAGACGCCGTTCTGGTTCTTTAGGGCGTTATAGATCTGGACGCACCCTGCGCCTTCGTTTGATTTCTGTAAGATGTGCTTGAACTTATACTCTTGGTTTCCCAGCGCAGCGAGCATCGTCGCACTAGGGGCTTCTATTCTTTTGTTAGGAACTGGTATCAAGTCTCCACCAACGAGGTCTGAGAACTTGTCGAAGTCAACTAACGCCGAAGCCGTTGGCCCTATAAAGCCCACTGCTACAGGAGTGTCAGGCTTGTAGTTGTGTGTTTGGGGTACACGCAAGACCCGTGCAGCATCCGATGTAACCGCAGGGTCGGCAGGGAAATTACTTCGGGCGCAAAGAGCCTTGAGGCGTTCTGCTACAGGTAGCCAGTCGTCTAGGCACACTGCCTCTTTGAGCGGCCAGTACACATGCACACCCCTACCAGAGTTAATGATGGTGGGACGTGGTAACGAATAAGTCTTACAAAACTGCTTCAGTGCTTGCATGGCTTCTTGCTGAGAAGCGAATTCTTTGGATGGGCCGCAATCAAGGTCTAGGAAGAAGGACTTAAGATGTTTTACGTTATCGACTTTACGCGATTTACCTTCGTTGAACGTAGCTAAAGCAAAATAAACATCGTAATCGTTATCATCTAGGTCTTTGGCGGCACTGACTAATTGGTCTATGGAACCATAAAACTGTTGGCTTCTTTTATCTTTGGAACTATTGGACGCAAAAATACAATATAGCCCACTGCTCGATAGAACCTCCTTTAAAAATGTTGTTGTATCCATAAGCGTAGATCCGAGCGACACCACGGCAGGGGCATTATTACGCCCTCTTCGACTAGTCTAGCCGTGGGTATTGTTTTAGGAATGGGCTTCTTCTCGAAGATACCCAAAGTAATTAGGACTAGTCGTCCCATCCGTCAACAAGTGCACTCAAATCTGCCGCTTCTTTCGGTGCTGCCGACTTCACCTTCGCCACTTTCTTCGGCTCTTTTACAGGTTCTTCGACATCTTCTACATCAACTTCTACTACATCAACTTCGTCGGCTGTCACCGGGGCAGACTGGGTAACGTCTGCAAAAGGACTTACCTCTCCGCCAACGGTGAAGCCTTCCACTGCATCAAACGGGGATGACGCTTGTAGCGGTACGTACTTGGTGACTTGCACTGCTCGTAACCGTAGTGATACCCCTGCTTCTCGCATGTTGTATGGGAAAAGAACGACCGCAATGTTACCAACACTGCCGGTAGTCAAGGCAAAATCTTCATCTAACTCCTTGTTCCCCGCGTCATATTGCTTAGGTTTACTGGTAGCATCTTTACCGTACGCCCCTTTCAACGTGGCTTTACCAATAAACATACCGTCATCAGTCTTCTTGAAAGGCATAGGGATCTTCTCAGGCCATTTAGCCTCACGCTTCTCAGCGTATGCAGCCGCCATAGCGCCCATCAATTCTTTAGCCTGTTTATCGTCCATCTTAAACTGCATCGAGTAAGAAGCACCGTCGTCGAATGGGTCACACGGCACACTTCTGTTCTCCGTATTATCAAAACGGTAGGTCTTATTGATACGTGGGTATAGTACTTCAACACCTTTTATAAGGTAGTTCATATATGTTTCTCCAAACATTTAGTCATTTAATTTAAAACCGTCAACCTCATCGAATGGGGAAACACTCCGATCTTCTACCGGCGCAACAATTTTAGTCATTGCGTTAATAGTATCTTCGTGATCCTGCATCTCTTTGACAGTCTCTAGCTCCTGCTCTTCTAACGGACGTATCGGTCTGAAGAAGAGTTTTGGTGTATCGCTACCTTCGTCGAAATAAATCTTCGATATGACAGCGATGAAAGGCGTCTCACGCGCCTCAAGGTACCGTGCATAAGCACGTAGGGGCATTTCCCCTTTTACCGCGTCCCCAAATATAGAAGTCGGGGGTAGTTGTAACTGATAAACTGTTTCCAGATCATCCTTTAAAACGACTGCCAAACGCTGCACAAAACGACATGCGCGCCCAGAGCCTTTCCCAGAACCTCTAATATTTTGAACACAATCTAAGCAACGTCCAGACTGCCGTTGGGTATCTGGTACGTCTAAAGCAGGGTATTCGGTATCGTTAGACCAACAAGTCGGTGCAACTATTTTATCGGGGTCGTACTCATTTTTATAATACATCCTAGACGTATAAGCAACGCCAATGATGATGCACTCGATAGAATCTAGACCCTCGGTGGGTATACCACCAAACTTCTTGTCCTTAATACCAATTCTTTTAACGTTAGTTTCCATTAATAATCTTCGTCTGTATCCAAGTCAGGGACTTCGACTCGATCATCTTCTGGACTTACTTCATCCCATGTTGTGTCAGGTGCATCTTCGTTCAAGTCACTAAGTAGTGCTTGCGATACGGCATTCAAGTCGTACCTGTAGGTCTGCCCTATATGAATGTAAGTATTCTTCGGTATACGCCCTTGCTTCATCCAGTTACGGATCAAGCGTTCAGATACCATAAAGTGTTGAGCGACTTCTCTAATTGAAACTAATGCGGGTGTCATGGTTACTTCCTTCTAACGGATATAGTGTATGTGGAGTTTGAGTTAAGACCTTTCGGCAACAAGTCAGGATTCGACTCAAGAAATTCTCTCATGTTCTTCTGGTTTAGGCGCTTGTCCAACAGTGCAGGTTCTCCGTGCTCAAGAATAAACTTGTGCATTTGATCCCAGTCACTAGTCCAATACGTTTGTTTAACCGTCCGATAGAATAGACCTTCTGAAGTCTTGACGCTGCTAACGTCATGTTCTTTGCAGTGTTCCAACAGAGCGCCCTTCACCGCGTCCAATTGTTCTACAAGAATGCTGTCCTCTTTGTCGAATTCCGCCTTCAATTCAGACCGTCGATCCCGTATTTTTATATAGGTCTTGACCAACTTGTCTAAAGGTATAGCCGTTTCGCTGCCCATTTACATCTCCTTAACTTGCCGAACTATTGAATATAATATACTTGGCTGTCCTATGCAAGTATATCATTGTATAAATCAATCATTTTTGTATGGATATTGATTTTATTGTCCAGCATTGCATAAACACGTTTTTCTATGGACGATCCTTGCAACTGAACCACAGTACACTTATGGTCTTGACCTGATCTGTGTACCCGAGCGTTAGCCTGTGCGTACGTTTCTAGTGAACTGGTTGGCCCCCACCATACCACCGTATTCGCAGCCGTCAGGGTCACACCGTGCGCTGCTGCTTGGGGTTGGATTACTAACACCCTAGGGTCATCAGAATTCTGGAACTGTCGGAAGATCTGCGTCCGTTTAGCCGCTGGTACATCACCACGAATGACTGCTGTACTGATGCCGTCAGCTTCTAATTTGTCAGTAAGAATGTCTATAACATGTCTGAAAGGCACGAATACCAAGACCTTCTTACTAGACTCGTCGATTACCTCACGCAGGACTTTGTACCGGTGCTTGATATCAAACTCTAGTGTGTCTCCAGTATCGGTGTAGACTGCACCGCAGGATATTTGTAGTAACTTGTTCATATTAACTGCTGCATTAGACGCAGTTACCTGCTCACCTGCTGCGTCCATAATCATTTTATCTCGTAACAAGTTATAGTATTTGTTCTGCTGTCTGGTAAGTTCAACTTCCCGTTTTACATACACCATAGGCGGTAGGTCTAAACATTCTTCTTTGGTGAACCGTATGGCTGGTTGTAGCACACGGAATACGGTGTCGGTTGCGTTGTCTTTGGGTACCCACCTAAAGTTAGTAACTTTAAACATGACCTGATCGCGGAACGAACCGCCGAAGCGGGGCACTGCCGCAGGGTTAACGAGTTTAGCCAAGCCATACGCATCCACTGGGCTTTGTGCCGCAGGGGTACCGGTCATCATCCACAACCATTTTTCAGGGGTCATCAACGCGTTGAGCGTCTTCCATCGTTTGGTCTGGGGGTTCTTGTAGTGGGTCGCCTCGTCCACAATGATTAGGTCAAAACCACCATTTGCCACGGCGTCCGACACAATCTCAACACCGTCATAATTTATTATCACGTAATCAGCGTTACCCTCAATGATCTCCCTGCGTTTTTTCGCTGATCCGTAGGCCACGTCTACTGTTCGGTGCATTGCAAACGTGAACAGATCATTACGCCACGCGGAATCCATGATAGACAAGGGACATATAATCAACACCCGTTGGATACGACCCACATTCATAAGGTAATCTGAAGCCCAGATCGCACTGGCTGTCTTACCCGTACCCTGCTCGTTGAAGCAGAACGCTCGCTTGTTCATGGTAAGAAACGATGACGTGGTTTTCTGGTGCTCAAACGGGGAATACTTACCTGTCCACTTGTACTTCCCTTCGATAGGGGATGGCACCTTGATGTTTAAGTTTTTTAATACATGCGCCTCGTCGATACCCCACTTAACCACTACTTTGTTATCAGGTAGTTCTTGACTCTTGGGTATGACCGTCGTTACTTTTTTAGGGTTGCGAAGCCGCAAGAGCAACGCCTTGTTATCTAAAATTTTCATATATTTTCCTGCTAGAAAAGCCCTGCTTCGTCCACAGATAGGGCTAGGTCTGCGATATCGGTATGAACTACCTCTGGACTAACCTGATTTTTGTACCCTATAACTGGAGGATACAGGGTACGTTTTTTAAAGACGCATCAGGC
>JACSEK010000018.1_pt1 | contig 28021 bp, 33 predicted proteins | sample 8225431 | NCBI WGS metagenome assembly JACSEK01 (sample SAMN15704673, study PRJNA253121) | viral metagenome | isolation source: viral DNA from sea star tissue collected in USA, Olympic National Park... | host: Pisaster ochraceus | collected 2013 | reverse complement strand
ATCGGGTAAGTTATCGAAGGACTCTGACGGCAAGGGGGTAGACGAAGAGGGACTCGCTAAACATAAACAATCTCGGGACGTGTCGAAGTTAAGGACCGCTAAGCAATTCGAGGATCTAGCAATCGAACGGAAGCGACTCGAAGAACAAACACAGAAAACAGAGAAGGAATCTGTGTCGGGGGATCTCCTCGAAGACAAGCCGATGGACTACCTTATGCGAAGAGAACGAGCTGGGAAGATTCGAGATATGGAGCTTAAGCACGAGAAGAATCTCGGGAAGCTCCTCGAACGAACGGAAGTACGAAAGCATTATTCGAGTTTTGTAGGAGGAACGAGAAGAGCATTAGAGAGTCTTGAAAAGTCGCTAGCCCCGAAAATGTATCAAATTCTCGTGGAGGGTATCTCGAGTCAAAATAAAAATATCATGGGAACTGTGAAAGAGATAATCAATGACGAATGCGAACGCATATTAAATGAAATTGACATGGGAGAAGACGTGCTCTCGAAAATGAACAACGCCGAAGAAGAGCAGGACGAAGACCAAGAAGAAACGCCGAAGCCGTCCGATCTTCCTATACTCCTAGACGAAGACGATCTCGAAGACGAAGAACAGATCCAAGCCGAACAGGACGAAGACGAAGAGGAGGAGGAAGACTTAGAGGATTATAGCGATGTCGCTATAGAACCTCTTTCAACTGATAATGAGTAGCGGGATTGAATTTTTACAATCGCTGAAGAAGAAGCAACTTAAGAGAAATCGGAAGCTACGACTCTCGGACTGGTGCGATCAAAACCGAGTCTTAAGCGGGGAAGAGTCGAGCATATCGGGACGCTGGAAAACCTCGTTCACTCCTTATCTGAAAGAGATCCTCGATAACCTCTCGCCGTTCTCGAATGTAAAGAAAATCTATGTTATGAAAAGTGCACAAGTAGGGCTTACAGAAGCGGGGCTAAACTGGATTCTATACATAATCGCACAAGAGCCAACAAAAGTATGGTACTGTCTACCGACCGAAAAGGCAATCAAGAGTGCGAGCAAGCTTCGATTCGAGCAAGCATTAAGACAACATCCAAAAGTACAAGCGAAGATTCTCTCGCAGGGATCGGCTAAGGAAGTGAGCCAACAACGATTAAAGGTATTCGAGGGCGGGAGTTTGCAATTCATAAGTACACAAGTAGCGAAGAATCTACGCTCGGAAGCAATCAAATATATTTTCTGTGATGAAATAGACGAATACTCGCTCGATCTGGAACTACAAGGAAGCCCTATCGAGCTATTGCTCCAACGACAAACTAGCTTTAGTGATAGTAAACTATTCGCTGTAAGTACTCCTACAATAAAGGGACGATCTCTCATAGAAGAGAACTACAACTCGAGCGATGACCAGCGAGCTTTTATGCTTCCGTGTCCATACTGTCAATTTTACCACGAATGGAAACGAGAGATATTTGATATGAGAAACGAGGTTATGAAGTGTCCGAAGTGTAATCGAGAGTATGGAGAGAAGTATAAACTAGAAATGATGAAGCAGGGTAAGTGGGTAAGTTTACGAGAAGAGCCCCTCGCTCCCGAACAGATAACGAGTGTCGGCTATCGACTGAATTCTTTTTATTCTCCTGTAGGTTTTGTATCGTGGAACGATATGTCGAAGAAGTATAACGCTTGTAAAAAGGATCAAAACAAGCTAAAGACTTTTACGAATACAATGCTCGGCGAGACGTGGTCTATGCAAGGAGCACAGTTAAACGAGTACGAGCTACTCGCACGAGCCGAGAAGAACGAGTACGATCCACTACGCAACCTACCCCATCAAATACAAATTATTAGTGCAGGGGTAGATATCCAAGCCGACCGAATCGAGCTAGAGATTCTCGGACATGGACACAATCAAGAAACGTGGTCTTTAGATTATCGTGTTTTCACAGGTAGCACTCTCTTACCGAGTAATGAAATTTTTAATCATGTTCGCTCTTACTTGAAAGGATTGTCTTACACGAAACGAGTGGTAGGAGAGAGAGATAAGAAGTTTAGTGTAAGCTATGTAGCGATTGACTCTAACTATCGAAGTACGACTATTGCACAATTCGCTCTGACGCTCGGGCGTACTGGAGTGTTTTGTATACGAGGGCGGGCGTACTCCCGATCCACGAACGACAAGCCGTATACGAAAATGAAGAAGGGGTGGAATCACTATACGCTGGACGTAGACTATTACAAGGAGCAAGTCTTCTCGCTTCTCCAAGTCGAGCAATACGGAGATGGGTACTGCCACTTCTCGCTTCCTCATAACAATAAATTTTATTTTGAAATGCTTACCGCCGAAGAGAAACAAGAAGCCACGAATCAAAAGGGCTTTAAGTTTGAAAAGACGAAAGATAGAAACGAGGCTCTGGACTGTCGTGTTTACGCTATGGCCGCTCTGGACATGGCACGGGTATCGGATCGCTACCAATCGCTAACCACGAATCAAGAGAGAGAAGAACGCCACGCATTGAAAGTCAATAGCGTACAAAAAACATAACTTCTAACACTTGCTATATATACAGAATATTATTAAAATTACACTGTATGGCAACAGTAGCAGAAATACAGAAACGCATAGACGACATTGACTTAGCGATCGACTCCATTGTAAAAACGGGACAGATTGTAAAACTCGATGTACTCGGTTTTCGTCAAGAAGTGACGCACTCAAGTTTGAACGATCTTCGTTCTATGAAAAAAGAATATCAAATAGAACTAAGACGCAAAACGCTGGGAACGAGGCGAGCGGTTTCTTTTAATTAATTATGGCTAATAATTTTCTATGGAATCTACGAGACTTTTCTACGTGGAATCAAGTACATGGCAATCCCGAAGGGACGCTCGATAATACAAGACTCGTCACAGGAAACGCCCGAGAAATAATCGCTGACACGATTGAAATTCTTACCTATCGTTGTAGGACCGCTTACCATGAAAATTTTATGATCAAGGGAACGATAGACGGACTTGACAACAAGGTAATCGGGCGGGGTATTACATTGAACTCGATCCCCGACTATAAGCGACTCGGCTTTACGGAGTCGCAAGGAAAACGAATTAGTGACGAGCTAGAATACTTATGGCGAAGGTGGTGTGAACGACACGAGTTTTACGAATTGCAATCGCTAGCGTACAAGGGATCGAAAATATCTGGCGACTCACTGATATTACTCGACTACTACAATAACGAGATCGCTCCTCGAGTAGTAGAAGGCAATATCATAAATCCGATAACCGACCAGCCGAAGAACTTGTTTAATGGAGTCTATACGCACTCGAACGGAAGAGAGCGAGCACTGAACTTACACTATCTAGACAAGGGCGAGCCAGTACGAAAAGATCTACTACGCTATGGCCAACGATCAAAACGGCTAAACTGGATTCTGTACTTGAAAAAAGAACGACCGCAACAACTACGTGGAATGGGTACGGCTTACCCGATTCTTGAAATAGCAAATAGCTTTAGTAAGTTTCTCACGTACGAAGTGACGGCCGCTAAGATAAACGCAAGTCTAGTCGGCTGGCTTAAGTCGTCTACCGCTACCGCCGAAGGAGTTATGACAACCGAAGAGAGCGAAACGCTTAATAACGATAACGAGCAATATACAGAAAATGGGAAGAGGCAAGTCAATATTCAACCTGGCTTAATCACTACGCTAGAGCCCGATGAAGAAATACAAATGATCGACCAAAAGCGACCGAGCTCTACAGTGCCGATGATGTGGCAAACGCAAATAGAAATAATCGCTATGAATGTAAACCTCCCCCCCGAGATAGTCGCTAAGAAATTTGTTAGCTCGTATAGTGCGAGCAGGGCTTCGCTTCTCGAGGCAAGCGGGGTATACGATAAGGAGCGAACTCACTTTAATAGGAAGGTAAACGATCCTATTTTTCGTGAATTCGTGAAGACTCTTATAATGAGTAATAAGCTAGATCTACCGAGAGAAATCCGAACAAGTGAAGACATTGACAATCTCGCACGTGCACAATGGCAAGGCGAGCCGTATCGTTCAATCGATCCAATGAAAGAAGTCAAGGCATACGGAGAGATGGTGAAGCAGGACTTTATAAGTCGAGGGGAGGTTTCGCAACTACTCACTGGCGAAACATACGACGTGACGCTTTCCAAAATAAAGAAGAGCGATGACATGCTTAGCAAAATTAGAAAAAACAAGAAGGAGGACGGAACGATGCCCGACCAAATGCAACCGCCCGCCCCCGAACAAGTAAACCAACCAACGCCGAAGGAGGCAAGCAATGGAAAATAAGAGTTTCTGGCTGTGCAATGAAAGTACAGCGATCGACTATATCACGAAGTTAAAAAACCTTAATGAGATCAATCCCCAAGCTCGAAGGCTTGAAGAAGAGGAGCACTCGAACGGAGATGATGATGACGACAGTGTAGATAACTTCGATATAGATTACAAAATAGAAGAAGGAAGGGTAGCTCGTATTTTTATACAAGGTGGTATGCACGCTAAGAAAACATACATGACATCAATATTCGATCTCCCTGTCTATTCTGAAATAAAAAGACTTCTCATTGCAATGGAGGAAAGCGATCTGATTAATGAAGTAATACTTGACATTGATTCGGCTGGGGGAGACGTGCACGGCTGTTTCGAGTTAGCCGATTATATACACTCGTATAAAAAGCCGATCCGTACAGAGAGTCGAGGAGCACTCGCAAGTGCGGCGTACTTGTTAGCGAGTGCGACTAATTCGATAGCGGTATCGGAGAGTGCTGAAGTCGGTTGTATGGGAGGCATGTACAAGTTTGTAGATACGGATTCCCTCGAGACGAAGTATATATATTTTCGCAGTAAGGGATCTAAGAATAAAAACAAGCTTAAGGAAGAAGGAGCGAAACAGTATCAAGATTACATCGATGACGTGGGGCAAATGTTTAGCGACCGACTGAAAACTTTTCGGAAGAACGGAGATCTGTTTGATGGGGAAATTTTTAGTGGGCTTCGTGCTCTTGACAAATCTATAGTAGATTCTATAATACACAGTATAAGGAGTAATATTACTATGAATGAAAAAAATCAAGATTCATTGACTAGTCTTGAAAAAACCAAAACGGACGCAAGCATGCAAGCACTCGCTACCGAGAACGCTGTAAAACTTGAACTCGTTAAAAAGGAACTCGAAGCGAAAGCAGTCGAGGCCGCAACTCTCGAGAAGGAGCGGGTACTTACAATCTTGAAAGCAGGAGACGTGGGAGAGCGAATAATTAAAGCCGTGTCAGAAACAACGGACGCTAAAGACTTCGCTGTACAGGAACTAGACGCTATTCGTAAAATGAAAACCGAAGCTCCTACTGTACCAACGAATCCAAGACCACAGCCCGACACGGAAGAATCGGCGGGGACTTTCAATTATCAAACAGAACGTGGGAGAGTCGAATTCGATGCCGAGCACGTTAATCAAGTCGCTAGCGGGGCGGACGATGCTGTCAAAAGCATGGGCAAAAGCTACTCGCACGATGATTACATGAGAGGAGGAATCTAGACATGTATTTTATGAATCACAAACTTTTTAGAAAAGGATCGCTACGTTCATCTAACGTTCACGCTATCAACGCAGGGGACAAGGTAATCGGAGACGTGATCGTTGGATGGTACGGAGAAGACACGACAGCCGCTAATCAACATGAATATATTGTAGCCGAGAATAAAACGACTACCGATACCGACAGACGTATACTCTGTATTGTTCAAGGAGAATATAATATCTCTGGGCTCACTACAGCTAGCAACACAACAAACAACATCGCCGCACTTGCCAATCGAGGCATATACGGAATCACTAAAGGAGAATAATCATGGCGAATATAGAACATAAAACGGTAATCCAACGCTACGAACAGATGTCGCTGTTTCGTGGGGGAGTGAAAGAAATATTCTTTCCCAACGTGCATAGACGCTACGAGCGTATAATAGATCTTAGCTCGTATATATCAAAACGAGGAGCGACTCCCTTTACACGAGGTGGCATAGCTCCAAACTACGACCGAAATCCTATCACGAGTAAAACAGTAAACACTATCGAGATAAGCGAGCAAGTAGCAATCGACAACAAGAGCACTCAAACTGTTCTCGCAGGTACGAATCCTTACGCTCTATCTGACAGACTAAGCCCACAAGATCTGGACGGAATACTCTATGCAACCGCCGAGCTACGAGACCGAGCTCGAAGGAAACATGAAGTAGTATGCTGTGCGATTATGACTACTGGCAAAGTAGAAGTACTCGGTAGCGAAATCGATCTCGAACGAGACGCTAAGTACAATATCACTGGGGACTGGTCAGATCTAAGTGCTGGCGGGGTAGAAGATACCCTTGAACAGTTTTACGATCTGTGCAAGCAGTCGAACCTCCCACAAGATCGGCTCGTACTATTGCTAGGAACTAATGCGGCCACAGCATTTATGAGAAATGAGAGTATACGTACTATACTTGACAATCGCCGACTGGATCAAGTCGATCATAATCCGGGTATGGTGTTCGGATCGTTGTATAGAATCGGGACTTTTATTTTCCCAGCTCTACCGATGCCCGTATCATTGCTTACCTACACGGAAACATATCAAAGCGACAGCGAGAGCTCGGAAGAAGTGCCAATTTTTCCAACGAATAGTGCGGTATTTACTTCGCTCGCTTCTCCACGCCACATGTTTTATGGCGGGGTATCTTATCCCGAGCGTACTTCGGATAGGGGAGCGAAGCTCGTCACGTATATGGGAGATGAAGCATTATTTGATACCTACGCAAGCAACACACAGCTAGCAGTTTACAATCGAGTAATATCTCACTTCTTCCCGCTACCTAGCAATGTAGATCATCTCATACATGCAACGATAACAACGTAGTAGAGATTGTGTTTACGGACGCACAGATAGACAAACAGATCGGAGCTGACACGACTTTCCGTGTCGGCGATCCGATTCAAGAAGTGGACTGTAGATATATTCGGGGGGAAGTCGGCATAGGATCTCCCGCCCGTGAAAGAATTGAAAAAATCATCTATGCAGAACATAACTATACTACTGAAATCGAATCTAATACAAGTATCGAGATAGAAGGAGCGAGTAAAACAGTGAAAGCTATCTCTCGAGTAAGTGGTATTGTTATACTGGAATTGTAATCATGGCAATAGACGTGAAGTATTCTGTAAGTGTGCCCGAGATCTTTCGCAAGGAAGGAGTAATCGGACAGCTTATGATTGAAACATTGAACAAAATCGGGGACGACTTACGAGAATACTTGTATGGGGCTGTCTTTCGAGGTAAGCCCTTTATTCGCTATGATAGAAGACAAGACCAAGCTGGCAAGTCGCTAGTAAGCTACCAAGTGTGGCGTAAAGGACAGAATATAAATCTGTCTATCTCGAGTTATGCGAACAATCTTTTCGAGCGAGGGCGTAGACTTCGGAGCGGGAAACAACAATCCCCGCTGAACATATTTACGAAAGTACTCCCTCCAATAGCTAACCAAATTCTCCAACGAAGAAAAAGAATATTAGAGGAAGGATTCACTAAACCATAGCCATGATATACGAGCCACTAACGAGACATCTAGAAGAAAACGGGTACTCAAAGTTTACGAAACGAGACGAAAATAATGTTTATCTCATAAGCTTTTCGAGTGTGTTTCGTAGAGTGCAAGTTTCGGCTATCATCTTCGTAGAGATTACTACGAGCACAGAAAAAACGCATGCTGTCTTCGATACCTTGCAGAAAATAGGAGAAGCAATTATGATGGAACGAGTAGACGGGCACATAGCTGTTTCATACGAGATAAATTTGAAATTAGATATGAACCTTGAAACGCAAAATGAAGAGCAATATATTATAACGATAAATTATGATAAAATTTTTAATCAAACATATTTATAAGGAGTTTAGATAATGAGTAAATTTATTATGAAGGTAAACGGCACGATTGCAGGAGATCAAGTCTACCATAAAGGAGACGTGCTAACCGATAAGCAACTAGGAAAATATAAAAACTTCCTCCTTGCAAACAACATCGCTAAAGAATTGCAAGGAATCGAAGCGAAGGGATCGGCGGCCAGCGACAACGTGACGAAAGTACAACCTAGCATTAGTGCTACGAATATACAGAACAATACAAAAAATGACACTGTAGACAGTGGAACGCATGCAGGAGAGGTAATCTAGAATGGCTGAACTAACGACGTATCAATCTGAATTATTTGTAGGAACGAAAAGCGAGACCGCTTTCGCTGGTGCAAACCTAGACGCTACGAAGCTCTACCAACTCGTGACGAAAGCCACGAACTCGGCGAGCCCACTCGAAGAAGGCATGTTTATTTTCGGAGCTACCAACAATCGAGGACAGGACACTTATTTTGAAATCTCTGAAGAGACAAGCTTTCCCGCTGTCTCGGTACAGATTGACAATGAACTAACTACTATCACGTATACAAACCAATCCTATGGGGGACAGAATGTAAATCTGGAAACGGGAGGAAACACGCTTTCGGGCTCTCTGGAATTCCACGTGCGAGATGACAATACTTTTTATGAGACTGTTCTACGAAAATTCTACCAAGACGTGACTGTTTCTTCGGACGGACTCACGGTAGGAGTGACTCCTATTAATAGCGATCTGGTGTTCGTATTAAGAATATTGCTAAACAAGGACGCCGATACGAAAAAATATTTGATAGCAGGTATCACTTTCACGAACCTACCGACTTCTCTTACGTTCGGAGAGCCGACTGTACAGCTAAGAAATCTCTCATGGAGTCAAGCAAGCGGTACTCTCTCGCATACTGTGACGAAGGAGGCATAAATCTAAATGGCCAAACTACAATTCTTAAAAAAGATTACATACACTTCCGAGATTGAAGGTATGGAAGACATGAAGATAACTATAACAGCTCCCGAGAATCAAAAGAAGTTTCTCGAGGGCTCGAGAGTCGCTAAAGAGATAGGCGATTCTGATGGGACAGATCCCGAAGTAGTAGACAAGATGAAACGACTCGTAGAGTTTGTTTCTAGCTATGTAGAGAAAATCGAAAACTTGACTATAGAAGAAGACGGAAAGGAAGTCGAGATCACGGACATGAAGCCCCTACTGGAAGTGAAAGGATTACATTTTAATAAAGTGCTTCCTATCGTTATCGAGGCTTTTCGTAATATCGCTTCGTTCGGACAAGTTTCAAAAAAAAAATAATTCTTTATAGTGAAATTTTCTACAGTCAACTCTACGGCTTTTTTCCGAAAGCCGTAGAAGACGAAAGTTTCCCTCTTCCCCCGCTACGTTGCGTAGAGAAACACTCGTTCACGTACGCCGATATACCGAAAATTGAACATGATCCCGACTTGCAAAACTACATAATGTTTTGCGATCTCGTGCGAAGAAAACAGCCAGTACTCGATGGCGACCAGCCAGCTTTTATCTACGAAAATGTATACACTGTATTAAATACGAACGACTACTTTTACAATGAGAAGGAGAAGCGTACTACGAAACGATTAAAATAACATGGCTACGATATCATTAAATGTAAAGACGACTATAGGCAAAGCTACACAAGAAGTGCGAGCTTTCGCTACTTCTACGAAGCAGGTACAAACGAATCTCAAGAATGTACGAGAAACGAGTCGGCTTAGTGGTAATCAATTCACAGCTTTACAGGCAAAGCTAAAGGGAGTGAGGCAAACTTTCGCTATAACGGGAGAAACGACCAAAGGCTTACGTGTGCAACAAGGAATTTTACGCCGAGAAATCCGAAATTTGTTAAAGGACGGGGTAGACAGAGCAAGCCCGAAAATCAAACAGCTAGGCAATCAATATAAACGGCTAGGACAGGCGGCCAAGACCGCAGGCGGTGGAGCGAAACAACTCTCGGGCTCGTTCTCTGGAGTAGCGAAGGCGGCCGTAGCGATCGGGGCGGCCGTAGCGGTGGTAAGACAGTTAGCGAGTGCTTTCACGAGTAGCTATGAGGCTTCCCGAAATTTTACGAACGAATTAAAGAACGTGACGACTCTTACGGACACGCCCCTCGAGACTTTTCGTACACAGATTGAAGAACTACCCCCTGTTCTCGGGAGTGCGGCCGAGCTAACAAAGGGATTATACCAAGCAATTAGTGCAGGGGTAGACTCGGCTGACGGCGTAGAGTTTGTAGGTACAGCGGCCAAGTTTGCAGTAGCAGGGCTCACGGATATGAGCTCGAGTGTAGACGTGCTAACAACCGCCCTAAACGCTTACGGCTTAGAAATAGAAGATACAAACTTAGTGTCCGACTTGTTTTTCAAAACGATAGAGCAAGGAAAAATATCGGGAGAGCAACTAAGTGCTACAATCGGAACGAGCATAACAGCTTTCGCTGGAGCGAAAATACCGCTCGAACAACTCAACTCTGGACTGGCCGCATTGACAAAGGTGGGTGTCGATAGTGCGAACGCTACCACGCAATTAAACGCACTTGTCACGGCTTTCATAAAACCGAGCACGGCTCTCAAGGAAGCACTAGAAGAACAAGGCTATGCGAGCGGGGGGGCTCTTCTTGAAACGGAAGGACTTACGGGAGCTTTAGAGTTTTTACAAGAGCAAACAGGAGGCAATGCTACAGAAATCGGAAAACTGATACTTACAGCTCGGGCCGCACGTGGAGCTACAGCTCTCTTGAATAACGAATCGACCGAATATACGAATATTCTAGCCGAAATGCAGGACGCAGTCGGATCTACGAACGATGCTTTCATAAAACAAGTGGACGAAATCAAACTTCTCGAAACGACTACAGAACGAGGGAGGCTTGCTTTCGGTAAGCTAGTCGAGAATATCTATAAAAATCTCGCTCCCTCGCTACGAGCGGGAGCTGAACAATTTACCCAGCTAATTCAATCGATAGACTTCGAGGCCGTCACGGCTGGAGTAAAAGTTTTCCTTGATACCTTTAGCTTTTTAATTAAAATCTTATCTTCCGAAATAATCTTAAGCATAGCGGGAGCTTTTCTCGCTGTACGAGGGGCAATCGTAGCCGTGACCATTGCACAGAAGGCATGGAATATCGTGGCTGGATTAAGCCCGCTTAATAAAATGATCATACTCATAGGAGCTGTTATCGGTGCTATCTTATATCTACGAAATAACTGGGACACTGTGAGTTTACGACTAATGCAAATATGGGAAGGTTTGAAAATCGGTTTTGAAGCTTTAGCTACTACTTTTTTCTATTACATAACGGCTATCATACAGCCGTTAAAGGCACTCATAGACGGCTTTAATGCAGTCGCTCGTGCGGTGGGGCAGGCTGGACTTGCTAATCCGCTAGGCACGTTTCAAGACTTCCTCGAAAAGAATATTCGTAATTCAAACAAGAATATAGAAGAGTCGGGAAATAAGATTAAAGAGTACGGAGAACAGATTAAAGAAATTAATCGACTTAAGGTAGAAGATCCGACCAAAGCATTACAAGATAACGCAAACCAAAGCAATACGCTAAATTACAACTTTAATACGAATCAAGTCGTAGAGAACGAAACGGAAGCTTACGAACAGATCGCTGACGAAATTAAAACTACTTCGGAAGACTTGACTAGCACGCTCCAAACCAACGCAATAGATACAGCGAAGCAGTATCGAGTGTCGCTTTCGGACGCTTTCAAGGAAACATCAAAAGTGATCGATACTTCGCTCGGAGGAACGAGCACGCTATTAGCGGGACTTCTCACAACATCGCAAATGGTGACGGACACTATCCTTGACGCAACGAAGAATGCAAGCATGCAAGCTATAGCAATCACGACCGCTTCGCTAATGGGACTCGGAGCTCTCACGCAAGGAATAACGCAACTTTTTACAGAATCTTTCAAGGCCGAAGACGACCAAAATAAAAGACGACTCGAAGAATTGAACAATGAGGAAGACGCCCAGCTTACGAGTACAAAGGAACGACTCGATCGAGAGCTTGCCGATAAATTAGCGAACGAAATTGACCAAACAAGAACTACCGCCGAACAGCAAGCACAACGTGCGAGTATCATTAAAGAGTACGAGAATAAAAATACGGACGAAGAAGAAAAGTCGATAGCGAGAAAAGAGAAGGCTGAACGAGATTATGAATTGCAAAAGGAAGACTTACAGAGAAAAGCTTTCGAGGCAAACAAAGCGAATCAAATAGCACAAATAGGCATATCGGCTGGGGCGGCCATAGTAAACGCTTTCGCAACGCTCGGTCCAATTCTCGGCGGTATTTTTACGGGCGTAATTGCAGGGGTGGCCGCTACGCAAATAGGAGTCGTAGCAAGCAAACAGTACACGGGGGCTGGCTTCCAAACAGGCGGGAGTTATGTAGTGCCCCCGGGTTTTAATGATGATTCATACCCTGTACGAGCACAATCTGGCGAGCGAGTAAGTGTGACGCCCGCACTAGAAAACAATTCGCAAGTAATGACTGTCAATGTAAATCTGGATGGACTCGTATTAGCGAGCACTACAGTAGACTATATCAATCGAAAGGAAGTCGAGATAAATATCGTATAACCACTATGAAAATACTAGAGAACTTAATTACGGCAGAACAAAACGATCCCTTGCTGTTTGACAACACGCTTACGCTTGAAAACATAGCTACGGGAGACTATAACCTTGAAATCGACAACGCTGAAAGCATAGCTTTAGCGCGCAACGGCACAGAAGACGAAGTATTCCAAATAACGTTTATGGGAACAAACGGCGGGACGATCCAACGTGTTTACGCTGCAAACGAAGGAATCACAATCATTGACTTTGATTCAATGGAAAATATACGCCAACTTAGAATGCTTGTCGCCACAGCAACTGAAATTCAAATAGGGCGCTGGCACTATCTGTCGGGCGGTGAGGTGTCGTCTACTGGTAAACGAACCACTGCACAGAGCGAACGCACAGCAAGCGGGGTCGTGTTTGAAGACGTGGCAGGTTATGAATATGAGGAATTCAATGTTCAAATACCATATATTACTTTAGAAACATACAATGCGTTCAAGAATATCAATCTATCTGTGCCGCACTTCGTTCAGTTTGAGGGCGAGTTTGGCAGGGACGACACTGTATTCTGCACTATTGCAGATCTGACTGTGCAGATGATCGGCTTGCAAGCAGGGTATACAATGCAACTTAGTTTGCGGGAGGCAAAATAATTATGGCAACACAAATATATTTTCTAGACAATGACGGATTTTTACAGGGGCAGACGGCAGTCGAGGTTATCCCTGAAAATCGAAAGCATACCACGATAAAACCGCCGACTAATTTTGAATTACCGAAGTTTGAAGCTGGAAGGTGGATTGAAACGCGTACTGTCGTAGAGAAACAAAAAGCACTGAAAGATAGTTTGTTTAATCTGTTTATACAAAAATTATCGGACAATAATGTAGACGCGGTAGAATTGTTCGCGGGTATTTTGAACAATAATCTAGATCAAGAAATGAAAACCAAAGCTATTGAAGTAGCGACTGAATTAAAAACGGAAGCGCTAATAAAAATTAATCAGATAGAGGAGCTATAATTATGGCAATATCAAGACTAGACCAACCATCACAAACCACAACAACTAAAGCAACAACCTACGACCGAATCCTGTCGCAACTTTCATTGCTACAGCGCGGACATGAAAACATACATATAACCTACAATAGTACTGCTAATGTCGCTATATTGAAAGACGGGTCTACCTATGAAGTGAACGGGCAAATGTATGTCAACGAGGGCGATCTCATGCTCCCGAGTCCGACTACTTACCAACAGACAGACCAAAACGAAAGAATGCTCACTCTTCGCTGCACATCCGGAACATCGTTTTCATGGGTAAATGATACAGGCGCAACGTTCAATCTCTCAAATATCTCAAGCAAAGGCGGGTGGTATTCTAGCTCGACCACACGAGTTTTTTCTAGTTTTGTGTTTGTAAAACAGCGCGACTCTATTGAGAGAGCTATCACGCAAACTGTATCGCTCCCACTTTATACAAAAATAATGAGACATCCGTTCGAGAATCCCCCGAGTCTTGCCGGGTATCTCGGAACATGGGTAAATCGAAGTAGTGAGAGCACAGCTTGCTTCTTTAGAGTGGAGGGGTCACGTACACTAAACGGCGTCACGCATACGGCGAGAGGTTTTGAATCAACAACTCAAACAATACAAAATGATATGATGATCGACTTTTCAAAAAACGCAAGCGGGAATGATTCTACTTTCACGGCGATAGGGCCGCGTATAGGAGTCACGCGTCCTGTGCCAAGTGGAGTTTTTGTGAGAGATGATGTGCAGGCGGGAAATTCGTACGGAGACAATACTAGTCCTGCGAGCGAGATCACTCTTGACTTATCGGCAAATGTAAGTAGTGCTAGGCTAGGGGACGAAGTACGACCGATAAACATAACAGTACAGATATGGCAACGCACGGCATAGAACATGGCGAACTTATTCTCTATTGAAGAACCGATAACGTTCGAATCGGTTTGGGAATCTAGCGGTAGCTACACGTTCAGGCGTTCAGGCGACACTACCAACCAAAGTGTCGCCGACATTGGAAATGAAGTCTACGCTGATTTTGATATAAACAATATTCAAACAATGCGTATTGACAACATAATCCTCACGCAGCTACCAAACACAGCGCAAGCCGACTTACGAGAAAACACGTTTTCATTTATTGAAAACGGCGGACTAATATTCAATTGTGAACTACCACTACATCCTGACACTACAGATATATTGTATACACGATATTTTTTATCTGAACAAACGAACAACGGATTCAAAGCCACAGTAATGCTACCTACGGGACAGGCATCGGATTTTAATATTATACCGAGCTACACAACGCTACTGGGCGGAGTATGGCGGTACACTTTCACGAATAATCCTCACTACTTCGCTACGATAATCCCAAATTTTACACAGTATGAGATACCCTCGTCGATTGAAGAGCTTACAAGAAACGGCGAAGCGTACAACGCAAGAACTACAGCTGGCAACCTCCAATCAAAAGAATACAGATATACCTATACACTAAATACAAATGTAGGAACGCTAGAAATAAAAGATGACGACTATAAACAGCACTACCGACTGTTTGAAGCAAGTGCGAATGCGAGTCAATTTACGAATGTAGATATAGAAGCCGAGCCGAGACTCGTGGCAAAGCGAGATAGAGAGATACGCTTAGGCGATAGGTTCTATGGAAAGGTAGTGCTATCTAAAGAGAGTGTCGAGCTAGTAAACACGGACGCAAAACTGAACGAGCTAGCGAAGAATGATCTACTGGGACGGCGGGCTTTTCTGTACGATGTGCGAAATGGAACGACTACGAGCGTATATGCAGGGATAGTAGAGGAGTACTCCACGAATTTACGAACTTTGAAAATTGATATAGGAGCTTCGCAAAGTCTTACGGACACTTCTTTTCTTGAAACAATACAAGATACTTACGATATAGATAGTGACGAATTAATACCAATCATATATGGCAAAGTATACGACTGTCCGCTCCTGTTAGTTTCTGAAAATACAAATGATGATGATTATATAGCAGGAACGAGTGACGATCAATATCAATTTTCAAACTTACGATATTCGGACGGGACTACAGTGTCTACAGCAGATTACACTGTATCACAAAGCGGTATAAAGTATACGGGGTCAGATAGAGATAAGGCAAAAAATGGTATGGTATGCGATGTCGTTTCAAATAGAGGCAATGACTCATATACTGAATCAGTGTCGCCAATCCGAATTATAGAAAATCTATTAAACAGTTTTTCAAACTTAAGTTATACTACAAGAAATTTTGATACCTCTGAAATAAATAATCAAAACATAAACAGCATATCCTACCGAGCTACAAAGCAAACAGTACTCCAATCTCTAAATGAAATTTTAGAGAAGTGCTTTTTATTTTTTATTTATAAAGACACGGGCTTATACTCTATTCGTAAAATTGACTACAACGAAACAACGCACGAGATAGATCAAAATTTAATCGTGGGCGCTCCTGAATATACCAAATCAAGAAAAAATCAAGCTAGCTCTGTCCGACTTCTTTACAAGAAAAAAGAAAATGAAAACAACGACTATTATTCTTCTCACACGAATACCGAATATGAAAACGAAGGTATTAGAAACACAGGGTTAAAGCGTACTCAAACTTTCGAGACTCTCTATACAGATCAAACGGACATCGAGACGCTCGCCGATACTCTCGCTGAACGGCTCTCTGGAAACAGAATCATATTAAAAATTAAGGTAAGCGAACTACCAAATAATATAAATCTACTTGACAAGTTAAACATCACAGTACAAGTAAATCGTCACGACTTACTTCCTGAAATTGTATACACAGTAATAGGAATATCAAGAAGTGAGAAGACTCTGTCGCTTGAAGGTTTTTTATAAAATAGATATATTGATACTATAAGGAGCTATAACATGGCACGTTATTTTGAAAAGATAGAACAAACACTAGAAAATAAAACTGTATCTCTCATACCGAAAGCGACAGCATACACTTTCCGTCTTACGCACGAGGGGACGACTTGCAGGCTTCGTGGGGTAATATCACAGGGAGCGAACACAGAGGGAGCGAATGTTTACACAGACTTTACAGACGTAGAAGTAGGAAACATATATAAGTTTTCCGAGCGATACGACTCTTTCGAGATATCGAGCGTATCGCTTAATGCAGGCGAGGGCGGGTTCGTTATAGAGCAGGAAGTGAGTACATGTTAATAAACGTAGACAATGCAAACTTCGATTATGTAGATCGAACTGAAACAGGAACAGGAACAGGCACAGGTACAGGAGCGACTGTCTATCAAAGCAAAGTACAACGAGTCAATATAGCTGACGACTTCTATATGCTACTACGTGATCGTGAAGACGGCACGTACTGGGTACGCAATCTTCGAACGAACGAAGAAGCGTACACTCAAGACAACACACAACATGCGAGCGAGAGCGAGTTGTGGGCAAACAGGCTCACGCTCACATACTCGGCTCGCAGCGTAGGCAGGAGGTAGAGATGGCTTTTTCAAGAACAGGCGACACAATTACTCAAACAGGAGTCGACACAGAGCTCGCTGAGTTTTATCAATCGGCAGAAGACACCTCGCGAAATAGATTCGTGATGCAAACGCTCACGAAAATGCGACTCGCCGCCACGAACATCGATGTGCAGGGCGAGTGGACGCTAAACGCCTACTTAAGCGAATTGCTTATGCACTTTTCACCGGGCGGCGATCTCGCTATACGGGTACGCAATAATGCAATACTACGTCTTGACAGTCGGTTCACGTTCAATGGTGTAGAGCTCCAAGATAACAGAGTGGCGCTCACAATGAATATAAACCAAGTGACGTTCACAGGGTGTATCGTTGTGGATAGCGGCGGGCGGATAGAACAATATGGGCCGCTTGACTTCCGAGCTAACGACTCAACAACGAACGGAGCCTTGATGATCTTTCAAGATGGAGCGACTCACTTTGTTCGGGAGGGCTCGATCCGTTGTATCGGCGGTACAGGAAATAACAAACAAATACGCTATAACAATGGTTCAAACATAGACGCGAAAGGACTTGAAAATGCAGGGGTAAACTTTACGTTCGGAAAAGTAAACTACATAAACGCCGAACGCTTGTTTATAAATCGCATCGCTGGATTCGGAGTGGTGTTTTCTGGACAACACACGCAAGACGAAATATTAGTTCTGAGAGGTTTTAAGTTCTCGGGCGTAGACGTGACCACTCGCAAGAATACAGCAACAAACCACACCCGCCACATAGATCCCGAGAACGCTATTGATGACTTTGTTATCGAGCGGGGAAATAATGCTGGCGATTCTCAAACCGACTTTACAAGCACTGTTAAGTTCAACGCAACCGACACGAGCAACAACGCGATCGCGGGGGCTCGTGCAGTAATTCTCGATAATCCTACCACCGCAGGCACAATTTTTACAGGATGGACAACAGGCGAAGCTACCGAGTACGATGCAAACACCGCACAAAACCAAACATTCGAGAACGACGAGACGCATCTAGTTATACGCTCTGTCAATACGAGCGCAGGCTTTTTTCATCGTGGCAAGGACGGAAGCGCCGACCTCTTCGACTTTAGAGCGCGCTCGTTCTTGCACCTCGACCAAAACGGAACGATCGACCTATCAGCACCCGGAGAGAAATCACTCGCTACTACACTGATCGAAAACGTGGGAGTGACGGAGACTGACGAGGTGGTGGTAGAGGCTTATACGATAGGAAACACTCCTCGCAATTTTTACGACTACGACCGACTAGACCGCACAGTAGACATACTCTCTGATCGCAACATCACGATCGATCTAGCAACCGAGACGATCGATTATGGAGATATGAACGTGGTCATCTCCGGGACTCCCACGCCGTCCACGCGCCCGGTTGTATACAACGATGACAACACACAGGCAACTCTCTATGTGGGCGACACAGGAGTGTTCACTGGAAACATCGTGACGACTGGGTCGCTCGAGCTCCAAGAGGGCGCGACTGTGGATGGAACGACTCGATCGTCTCGAGGTACGACTGTCAAGATAACCGGCTTCCCGGACGGACGCGAGGGCGCTGTCGTGGCATGGCCACAGGCGAACGGGATTGACAACGCAGCAAACTCAAACACGCACGCGGCAGTACTCAACAATCAAGCCGAGCTCTTGCTCGATAACGATACCGAGTACTTTATACGAGTCGAGTGCCTCGGGTACAGGCGCGAAGTCTACACGCTCGATACAACTACACAAGGATCGCTCGAGGTCTCGCTTGATGAGTACGGGTACAGTGTGGACGGAGTGTTCAATGCGATACTCCCGGCAACGCTCACAGCTGACGAGCAAACAATCGCCGACATCATATATGTTTCACCGCAAACCATAAACTCAGTCGTGACGCTCACGCTCCCGACCGATTATACGACCGACACGGAGCGTTGGAACGACAGCACCAAGACATACACCCTTCTAGCGAAAGACTTTGTGCCGATCGCCTATGCGATCAAGCAGGGTCTCCTGCAAGAAGCGTGCCTCGAGCGACCGCACACTATCAATCTGAACGAGTCCGAGCTCGTGATCGAGTCTCAGAACGATACGCTCATCTTCGAGCAGAACGCAGCTAACACGGACGGGGTCGAGTTCAACTTTGCAGGTTTTACTGTGCGAAAAATAGGAGACAACAACGCCTCGAATGAGTTTATCAATCGAGAGCGTGGATCTATACGAGTACGATCGCAAGCTCCAAGCGCAAGTCTCCCGGCGCTCAACACGATACAAACAACGCTCGCAGATATTACTGATAACCGCGAGGCAAACTTGCATTCGGATCTAGACGATTATACAAATAAAGACGACTGGAAAGGATCCGGGGGCACTGGCGGTAGCGGTGGTGCAAGTGCAAGCGACATCGTGACGGCGATACGAAACGACAATATAGCGAAGGGACTTGTAGAAGATGATGGCACAGGTGCAGACCGCTTTAGCGCGAAGGCTCTTGAGCAGGCTCCTACTGGTGCCGGCGGCGCGGCTGGATTGACAACTGAGCAGTCGACCAAGCTTGACAGCATAGAAACGAGCGTCGTGACGAACCGAGCCGATCTCGAAAAGTTCGACCAAGACGAGTTCAATGCTCGCATGGACGGGACGACCGAGGCGATACAAGACAAGTACAAGGCAACCGCAACAGGCGGCGCTGCAGGACTCACGACAGAGCAAGAGGGAAAGCTGGACGACTTGAAAACGGGACAAACCGAAATTAAGAACGGACAGCTGAATTAGAATGATTAATTTTCTAATCACAATATGGACTCTCCCGAACGACCTGCTCGGCTGGCTCTTCTACTTTGTACGAGTCAAGATCTGGTATGCTCTTCGCGGATTCAAGATGAAAGCGGAGAAGAGGAGTCACGTAGTAAATTACCCGAGTTCTAAACTACACGGGCTCGAGCTAAAGTACTATTTTGTAAAACCTGCTAATCAGAAATCGAAAGACAACTGGGCGCTGTTTAGAAGTTCGACCTCGGGACAAACTGTTTTTATGTTTGCTGAGGACGCAGTACAGCCTCACGATGATAATGAGAAATATTATTTTATCTATGAGGAGTTCTTGATGCACGAGTATGGCCACGTTGCGCAAGCTCGCGCATGGGGGCCGCTGTTTCTCGTGTTTGCATTACTCAACATAACGGTATACACATACGACTACTATATACGCTACCTCCCCGCCCGCCTCCAAGGGCGCAAGTACTGGGAGCGCGACTACCAACGTGATTACCATACCAAACTCTTAATCGAGTCGGACGCAAACAAGCGCGCAGGGATTACATGGAAAGACTTAGCTTACAGAAAACTAGAAATAGTTATAGAGGTATAGAAATGATTAATCAAAACGAATTTATAATGCTACGCAACCAAAGTGAAGATCAATACAACAAGATCGGGGAATTGAAAGAAGAGCACGTGCGAATGCAAACGGCACTCGGATATACCCCCGAAGGAATGAAAACAGGAAACGGAATCGTGGGCTCGCTCGAAAATGTAAATGCGAAAGTAGATAGGTTCGAGCATAAGCTCGAAATGTATCAAGAAGAGAATCGAGCGAAGCTAAAGAGCATTGAAAAAATAGTATGGATCACGACTGGCATTATCACGACATTAATAACCATCCTCCAAATACTCCCGCCCTTGAAAGAGCTACTCGCTATATAGCGACTATAGACTACATATATCCCATCTAGAAAACCTATCTCATATACGAGGCACGTAAGCGACTATACCCCTGTATTTTATAACGGCTTTCTTACACTAAGCACATGTAAGAAAAGTGCTATCGTTGTATAAAGCTCGGTTATGTATCTTCTCATGTAGTGTTTTGCACTGAAAGAAACAAGAGATAATATGTAATCTGTGTAATTCTACATAAACTATAAAATCGTTGCAAAAAAGGGCTATATGAAAAGCCGTTTTCTTTTCAAGGGGTATCTGTATGGGAGTGGGTAGGGTATATATGTATTCTGAATACAATTAATGCTAATTCGCTATTTTATCAAAATAATTAAAATAAGTACTTGACACTTTTATGAAAGTTGCTTATAATTAGGGTATGGTTGGTTAATGAGTACGCTTGTTAATCTTAGTTAGTACAAAACATTAAGGAGTTCATCATGAACAACACAACAAACACTATTAAAGATACAAGGTATCTAAACTATTTTATATTAAAATCTCACAATACCGAAGAGATTATAACGGGTATTACAGCTTTACCATTGCTAGACTTATTCACTACCAAGATCGAGCAAACGAAAGGCACAGGCTGGACGCTCGTACATGAAATCGAATTAAAGAAATCGCACGCTACAAAGCTTTATGATAGCATTAAAGGAATCTACGGCAGTAAAGATGAAGTGCATAATCATAGCGAGTTAGCAACCTATACAGTTATCGATTATGAAGGTACAGGGTATCACGCTATTAGTGAAGCAAGCGACAAGCTACGAACGACAGCACTACAAGAAGTTAGCACTATTCTAATGGGTGTTAATTCAAGTAAATAATCAATCTGGGGGCATAAGCCCCCTTTATTAGTATCAATATTTTCATAAAGGAGAAACAATTATGAGATTAATAGACAATACATTAAAGATTGCCAAGCAAAGCGATTATACACGAGTGCATAAGATTAGCACTCGTACTCTGAAGCTTGCTGGGCATGTTATTAGAGAGAATAGGACAGGGTTAGTAATACCTATGCGACTCGGGGACGTGATATATAACTATTACAGAGTTATAACGAAAGCCCCGTTTGAAAAAAGCTTTTTTCCGAATATATCGGCTGAGGGGTTATATACTCCCTTGTTTGAAAAGCCGAAGCGAAAAAAGATCTATATATGCGAGTTTCTGAACGATGGGCTGACAGCTTTAGAGTGTGATCCGACCGCCAATGTAGTTATCGTGTACGAGCTTTTACGTGTGGGTACAGCCCGTTCTATAGAAGAGTTTTACAATCTAGAGACTGTTTGCGTAGACTATGACTTAAGCGAGTATTACTTGAAAAATGGGAAAGCGAAAACAAAAGAGCTACTCAAAGATTATAAAACAGATATTCACGTATTACCATAAAGGAGTTATCAAAATGAACGTAGGTGTAATGAAAGCAGTCGTGGGAAACGGCTATAAAGACAAGCTAGTAATAGCTTACTCGGAAGATAAAACAACAGAGCAAGCAAGGAGTCAATTAGAATCTGATTCTGGCTACGACTGGAAAACATACTGGGAAGCGAGCTATGAAAGTGGGTATTGGGAATCCATGAAAGAACAGATTATCGTGATGTGTGTTCATAAAATGCGGCCAGTTTCCGGATTCAAGGGATTCGGATTAATCGATGTCGATACTGAAAAGCTCGAAACATTTATGCTACTTAGTATAATTAATTTTGTCGATACGGAAGTCAAGTTTTACGATAAGCCGACACGCCAGCAACGACTCGAAGAGCTAACAGGTAGCGATGTGAAACAGTTTACGAGTACTTTCATGAGTTATGCGAAGAATCTTAGTTATTCGAGGGAGGGGTAGTTATGGGTAAAAAAGCACTGACGGAAGAGCTAAAGAATTCACGAGCGTATATCGTCACAATAGAATCCGCCGACACGCTTGTTCGATACATGAAGAAGTTTGCTAAGGAGAGCGACGTGGACGATCGGCAGTATCGTTTTAAGGGAGTACTAGGAGAGGTATCATATCAAGAGATGAACGAATACAGAGTCAAGGAAGATATCGAGCCCATAGAAATGATAGATTACTTGTCGAAGCGAGTAGTCGATAACATGATTTTATTGAAAGATGAAATGTTAAAGCAAGGGTATAAAAAGAGAAAAGGCTCGACCGCTTTAGATCATTATTCTTTTTTATGGTTGTTCATGGGACAGGATAATATTCGAGGGTATAACGAAGTATCTGTGAGGTTTGAAGTGTTAGAAATAGACATATACGATTCGAGTAAGCTCGACAAGGAAAACATACTAAACGAATTGACCACTGTGTTTACTGTACGATCGAAAGTAGCTGGGGATCTGTGTGTTATTGCAGATTTTGAGTATGAGGTTATTGATCCTCTCGAACGGCGATTTGCTGGTACAGAGTGGAGAATTATAGAAAAGGTAGAGATACCCTTACGAGACGTGCGAGCGTATATAATTAAAAAGCTAGGAGGCACAGAAAATGAAAATTAATAAAGAACAATGGGAATCGTACAGAGGATATGTCGAGAATATAAAGCGAGGTATTGAAGACAAGTCGTGGCGTATCTCTGAAAAAAATAGAGATAAGCTTCGAGAAGTTGTTTCGGTATTTGAAAGGTGTTATAAACATAAGTATATTACTGTTCATGAAGCTGTGGAAGTCGAAAAGGCTGACATGCTATACAACAACAGAATAGACGCTAACATACCGAACGTGAGCAATAGAAAAGAAGTAGAAAAGTATTTTGAAAAGAACGAGGAGATATGGGACGCTATCGCAAAGCTAGACGAATCGAAAGCTGTGTATGTATGCGAGAAATATATGTTATTTTCGAGTTATGGAAAGCACGAGGATCTGACGAAAGAGAAACGACACTTACGAGCGGTTGCTTTACGAGAGATTAATTCGGTACATGGAGTCGTGCCACGAGGCACAATTAGCGGGTACATGAACAGTGAGGATGATCTCGGTATTCACGATGAAGACTGGCTTTTTATTTATGATACTGGGGACGGGTTCGAGGGAGCGGACGGTGGGCTTGTTATCTGGAATAGAAAAGAGTATCATAATTGTTTGTACTACACGAGAGACTGGATCGATAGAGGATATGAGATAAGCGACAAGGAAGAGGAGCGAAGACGTGAAGAACGAAAAGAATTAGAGCTGGCTTCGTATTATGAATATCAAAAAGAGAGGAGGAAGGCTAATTAAGAAAACGAAAGAACAACAAACAAAACGAAAATATTATCTCGCTAATAAAGACAAGATACTCGCACAGCAACGAGTGTACAAGAAGACCGATCGAGGTAAGGAAATTACACGAATACATAATGCTAAATACCAGCTCGAAAACAAGGAAAAACTGAAAGAAAAGCGAAGACTGAAAAGAAAAAAGAAGCAATAAAGACGAATAACGAGCTAAGTCTATACAGTGCAAGTACTTATAAAGTTTTGCTAAATGGCGAAAAAGGCAAAATAATTAAAATAAGTACTTGACACTTTTATGAAAGTTGCTTATAATTAGGGTATGGTTGGTTAATGAGTACGCTTGTTAATCTTAGTTAGTACAAAACATTAAGGAGTTCAATCATGAACAACACAAAACAAAACAAAACTAACATAATTTCTAATGAGATTATCATTTCTAGAAAAAATCTTATAAAAGATTTAAATAAGAGAATATCTAAAGACATTTCTTTAATGAGAAGATGTGTTTTATCAGATATATATTTAAGTGTTTATAATGATATAAACAGTGCTCTTAATCGTGTTTTGATTATGTCAAAACGAAAAAATATAGATGAAAAGAAAAGAAAATTTTATAATAATGATATTTTGTATACAGTGGTCACGAGTTTTGAGGAAAATGTGAGACAATCTATAGGATGTTTTGAAAACTTTTATGAATCTAAAGGCTTAGATAAAAAGCAATTTTCAAAATGGAGAGAACTCAGGGTTGATGCATTGAAAATAAGAAGAGCTATCATGGATCTACCATATCTGCTCCATGATGATGATGGCAATGTTTTTAATAGTGCTAGCAAAGAGACGACCGATACAATCATTAAAGAATTAAAGAGATTGAAAAGGGCTGTTTTGTCTTTTGGTAGATATGCATTCTGCGACTATGGCATTATCAATGTTGATAATGCTTGGGATGTTGTTGCAGAATTGAACGCATCAGAAAATAAATAAACAAATAATCAATCTGGGGGCGAAAGCTCCCTACCAAACAAGGAGAAAACAAAATGAAATTAAGAATGCACACGAATCAAATAATACATAAAACCGAGAAATCATACTTAGTAAAGCTACCGAAAACCGAGCTGGCTTTCTGGTGTTTGCGAAGGTTTTGTACGATAACAGAAAAGGGGTATGGGCTCGAGATATGGTTCGGGGATAGCTTTACTATCGAAGCGAAGCGAACAGATAAAAAGGGAAACATACTTGAAAGCTGGAAGAAATCGGTTAAGGAAGTAGCCACGAGCTACGGCATACCTTATTCTGAATAATTATTAATATGAATGTTAGTGGTGTTCTGGGAGTTGGAAGCCCTCCTATGAGTTATATCTATTTTTTAATTACTGGGACATCACTTTTTTTACAAAGGAGAACAAACAATGAAAATCAATAAAGAACATAAAAAAATTATCGATCTATACGAGAAGTGTATAAAGCTAAGAAAAAAAGAAATGGTCCATAAAGAGCAAACTGGCAGTCTACGAATAGACGACAACGGTATGACTAAAGATTCAAATATCTTCGCCGAATTCGGCAGTAATGTATATCTTGTTATGATGGGACGACTTGACAACGAGATAGTAAACGATACAATAATAAAAAGTATTACAAAACAAAGGAGTAAACACAATGATAAAAACAAGAATTAAAGACGTGATTCGCTGGACCACTCCGAAAGGCAGTGTCAAAATTAAGTATAATCCGTACTCTGAAACGAAAAGCGATCTAGAAAATTTTGATATGTTTCTCGATATAGCCGTGCCGATCATCAATCATCAAGGCGAAAAATTGCTAGGCATAGACGCTCCCAATACGAGTGTCGATAAGGACACTGTGTTCATGGAAAAAATGGCTTCCTACCTGAAAATGATAGACGTAATGTTTATGCTGTTTATACGAGGTACGTTCGTGAAATACAATCTCACTCGTAAAAAGATTATAAAGATCGGGAAAGCTGGAATCTATGACTGGTATATTCGTGACGGACACGCTACCGAGATATGCGAGAAGGACGAAGCTATACTTGACAATGCGATCAATTCACGACTGGACGCCGTAGACGTATACACGAAAACCTACGAAGCCGAAAATCAAAAGTCTAAACTAACAAAATAGGGAGCAAGTAGTAAAGTGCGACTACTTCGATTACTCCTTGACTTTTCTTAATGTAGTCAGAATCCGCCATAGCACTACTAGAGAGCTTTCGAGCTCTCTTTTTTTATGTATTGACAGAAACATGCAAATATATTAATGTATACATATATTTGTTTCTCTTACCCCGTTGTGTGTTTCTCTAATCGCACACAACGGGGTTTTTTATTATCGTGTATAATTTGTATATGAAAGACGGATTGAAAAACTTCGCACTGAATTATAGAGATGAAATATTGCTGTTCTTCGGTATAATAGTTATGTCGTTCACTATCACTGTGTTTATTCTCTCGCTTGTAGGTATGGAGATCCCTGAGTTTATAATGGACCACGTGAGAACGCTATTCACGGTCGGGGGCTCGTGTATTGCAGGATCTAGTATTCTCGGCATGGTAGGTAAAAAGATTACTCCTACACAAAACGACCGAAGTCGCAGTGTCTAGCTCTTGACAGAATACGATTGAAAAGATATAATAAAATTATATTAATGTAAGGTTCTAGGGTAAACTGTTTTATGGTATAATGTTCTAGCGGTAAACTGTTTTATGGTATGATCGGTTTTATTTTGTATGCGGGGGTGTTCTCTATGAACGCAAGCGACGAGTAGCATCCCTTTTTTCTGAATATAACAAACTATTAAGTTAGTTTATGGAGTGCATGTTTGATACCTCTTTCGTGCACTTTTTTTTCTTGACACAATCATTACAAAACAGTACAATAAAAACATATATGAATACATACTTGTATTCTCATACATTCTTCTAGGCTCGTACTCATCACACGAGCCGTTTTTTTCTAGTATACTATATGCATGTTAAGAAAATCATTATTATTATTGTTATTGCTTTCATCGTGTTTACAGCCAGCTTATACACAGGTTGCCAGCTCGAACGAAAGCGATCTGGTGCAATTTACAACGAGCGAATACGAGAACTTGAAAACAGAATTTTACAGGATCAAAACACTCTTACAGAACAACGAGACGCTATCCTTGAAACAAGAAATCGAATTAGCGAACTTGAACAGATCAATACAGCAATACAAGACACTTACGAGCAACTTGAACAGCTCTCTGGAGCTCGTAGAAACAACCTCGAGAACACTCGAGAAGCGATTGAACGAATCGAATCAATCCTATCTAATGTCGACACGAGAGCTCGAAACAGCGAAAAAACAGCTAAATAACCGACTGTACTGGGCAATCGGCGGGACTGTCGGCGGGCTCGTGGTAGGATTCCTTACGGGTCTTATCGTCTTCTTTTCTAGGTAGCAAATACACCAAGAATACGGCCATACTGGGTGTGTGTAATATTCGTTTATAGTCTACTTTTCTCGGTTCAAAATCTAGGGAGAAAACAGCTCTATAAGTTAGAAAGTTAGAAAATGGTTCAAGATCGGGTTAGAAAATTGTGTCGATATCGTAAAACTCATGTTCTGGACCACGCAACGAATCTCAAAATAGCTCGCTAAACTGAAAAATCTGAAATCGTTTTTGAACTTTTGAACTTTTAGAGGCGGTTTTGAACTAAATAGACCACGTAAAACCAATATTCAAAATAGCCCAAAATAGCCCATAATTGCCATAAAACAGGCAAAAAAGGGCGAAAATTAGTCTTATATTATATTATATCAATGAATTAATATATATATATACTAGAGCTAGGTTAGAAAATTCGAGAATTCAAGAAATTCTATGTAAGCTACGTGCGAAAGTTTTTTAATCGATATGTATTTATTTACGTATATACTCCGTTTTATTTTTACGAATTCGCGAATTATCGAACCTGCCCTATTTTGAACGCTCTATGCTATACTGA
>JACSEK010000017.1_pt1 | contig 29212 bp, 36 predicted proteins | sample 8225431 | NCBI WGS metagenome assembly JACSEK01 (sample SAMN15704673, study PRJNA253121) | viral metagenome | isolation source: viral DNA from sea star tissue collected in USA, Olympic National Park... | host: Pisaster ochraceus | collected 2013 | reverse complement strand
AAGCAACGCACTTTATATGACAGCTACAGAGAATCTAGCTAAAGAATTCGTACAAGAGAGAGAGTAGACCCTATGTACAACTCTGCAGAGATTTATTTCACAAGTGACCAGTCTTTAAGCGGTGGTCTTGATGTCACAAAGAAAACTGGCAACACAACTTTTAAGAAAACTGGCAAAGGGTGGACTCATGTTTTTAAGAGCTTTGGCAATATTAGAGAAGTGCGAAGCATTGACTATCGTGTAATTCTTTTAGATGAAGTTGATGAAATGCACCAGAAACAGAGCCAACATAATCAAGGTAGTATAATTAAAATCGCAGAAGCTCGTACTCGCTCTTACGCCGGTAGAGAAAAAATAGTTTTATGTAGTACACCGCTACTAGCAAAGTCTAGCATTATTTATGAACAGTTTATGAAATCGGATCAGAGATACTGCTACATACCTTGTCCATACTGCGGACACTACCAGCACCTAGAATTTAGAAACTTGAAATGGAAATTTCTGGACAAAGACAGAACTAAAGTAGATAGAACTTCAGTGTACTACGAGTGCAATAAAAAGAAATGTAAAATTAAGAACGCAGATAAATCTACTTTTCTAACTCTTGAAAATGTCAAGTGGAAACCGCACAATAAGAGCGGTCAAGATGGACATGCTGGTTTTCATTTTTCAGCTCTCTACTGTCCGCCGGGTATGACAGCTTGGGAACAAATAGCACAAGACTTTATAGACTCTAAAAATTCTGTAGACGACTTACAAGCTTTTACTAACTTGACGCTTGGCATACCATTTCATGATACACAAGCACCGCAATCAGCAGAGAGCTTAAACTCTCTAAAAGAACCTTACAAAAGTAATACGATACCAAGACCAGATATAGAAGAGAAGCTACCTTTAATAGCGACTATGGGTGTAGATGTTCAAGGCGATAGAATAGAATATGAGTTAGTCGGACACGCTCCCGGCTACCACACTTGGAGTCTAGGGTATGGTGTTCTAAAAGGCGATACGAGTAGTTACTCTAATAGTGTTTGGATTAAGTTTAAAGATATATTGAAAATGAGAAAGCTTATCATACAGCCAAAGATGATATTTATCGATTCAAGTTTTCAGACACAAGAGATACGAGCGGTTTGTAGTGGTACTAAGTCACTTCGTCCGATTATGGGAGTGAACACTCTACACGGCGATAAGATAAGAAGAAGATACTTAAAAGGTTTTGTTTCTTACGAAGGTACGCCGATAGTGTCATACGATGTAGACACAACCAGCTACAAGAGAACAATATATAAAAATCTATTATTAAGAAGAGATGAAAACGGAATAGCACCTGCTGGCTTCTGTCGATTTCCGATTGACTACAACATACAATATTTCAGAGGTTTACAGAGTGAAGTACAAGAACCGCAAATAGACAAGAGAACTGGCAAGATAAAAGGTTATCTGTTTGTTCAAAGAGGTAGAAGAAATGAACCGCTAGATTGTCGTGTATATGCACTTGCGGCGCTGGACGCACTCGCATTAGAGAATTGTGAATTTAATGAGATGAAGACAACAGACTTTAATTTCTTTTGGGACAATGTAAGAAAAAAGAATTTAGAAACATAAATAGTTTTCACATGTATATATATATATGGCACATGAACAAATAAAAAGTAAATTGCTACCATTTCAAATTTCTCATATTTCAAAATTGTATAATGGTTTGTTCAGAAATAGAGGTGTTTTGGATGGTAGCGATACTGGCACTGGTAAAACTTATGTCGCTTGCGGTATCGCTAAAGCATTGAATCTTCACACAATTATTATTACCCCACTAAATGCTAAAACGCAGTGGCAACGCACACTAGAATATTTTGATGTAGAAAACTATTACTTAAATAATATAGACCAGTTCCGAGTGAACAAAACAGAGTACATAAAGAAGTATGATTATCGACCAGAAGAGAAAAAACCATCGTGGAAAAAAAGGTTTGAAACCTCTAGTAAATGTCTTGACACTTTAATAATAGTAGATGAAGCACACTGTCTTAAAAACTACAAAACACAGAACGGACAAATGATAAATGCTTTTTATGAAAAAACAAATGCTAAGTTTTTATTTCTCTCTGCGACTATGGCAGAAAGCCCGCTAGATTTATCGGTAGTCGGTGGTGTGCTTGGTCTCTTTGGTTTTCAGAAATTCTACTCGTGGATTAATTCTTTTGGCGTATACAAGCAGAACTACGAACGAGGTTTTAAGTATATCTATAACCCCACAAAAGAGAACAATGAAAAACTACACAAAGAGATTTATGAGAACTTGCGAGGATCAAGAATTAAGAAAAGTGAAACAGAACAATTTAAAGAGTGTCATGTAATAGCCGAGGCAGTAGATGTTCCAGCTAAGATACAGAAACAAATTAAAGAACACTATACAGAAATAAACAAACTCATTTTTCAATATGAAACCTTAGCAGAAGAAACAGAAAACCCCATGACTAAAATTCTAAGAGAAAGACAGAAGATAGAACTACTAAAAGTCGCAGTGTTTTTAGAGTTACTTATATCAGCTCGTGAAGAAGGTAACAGCGTAGTCGTCTTTCTAAATTTCAAAGAGTCGATACACTTACTTAGTGATTTATTGAAAAAAAAGAAACTTGAACACGGGTTAATTACTGGCGATGTCACAGGAGATGATAGAGAACAAATAAAAAACAACTTTCAAGAGAACTATTTAAAGATATTGTTAGTTACTACTGGTGCAGGTGGTCAATCAATAGACTTACATGATGTAAAAGGAGACCACCCCCGCTATACTCTTATTTCTTGTAGCTATGTCGCACGAGAGTTAAAGCAAGCTCTCGGACGAGTAGATAGAGCAAATGCTAAAACAAAATCTACACAGAGAATAGTATTCATTGCTGGCACTCATGAAGATAGTATTTCTAAAAAGATTAAAAGAAAGATTAAAAACATTGATGAAATAAATGATAGTACTTTAATGCAGTATCAAACAAGCAAAGAATTAGAGTGGATTTAATATGAGTATTCAAGTTACCTTAAATAGTCTTGGAAAGAAGACAATAAAGAAATTCAAAAGAATACCACAACTATATAAAAAAACTGTCGGATCTACTCTAGAAAAGATAGCTTACACTATGTCTACACGAGCTAAGAAAAACTTACCAAGACACAACATAGTACGAACGACTTACACAACTAAGGGTATACAATACACGAAGCCAAATAAAGCGAGTAATACAATAGAAGGTATGGTGTCGTCTTATGGTGCAGATAAAAAAAGAAAGTATTTAGAGTTACAAGAATTCGGCTTTAAGACTTCTAAGCCGAAGCCAACGCTAGACACTCGCATAGGACAATCAAAAGAGAAAAGAATAAAGAAAACAGCTTATCTTTCTACTCTAAAAAAGATTAGCACACAGAAAATACCTAGCAAACATAGAGTTAGATTCTTAGCACACTTGTATAGACAGAGCATAGCTAAGTTTTCTTCAAAAGATGTCATACAAGTCAATTCATCTTTTTCAAACACAATCAAATATCCAGCTGGTTATTATCAGTTTGCTAAAAATCCAAGACGAAGCGGAAAAGCTTTTGCACCACTCATACCACTTTTCACAAAGAGAAAACCAGAGCATATAGCACCGAGTCGCTGGATGACTAAAGTGAATAAAACTCTTAAACAGTCACAGTGGAACAAGAGCTTTAAACAAGCTCTTTTATATTATTTACGATAAACATTAAATAATATAATGTATACAGTTTTTCACATGTATATATAATATAGGAGAATATATGAATATTGAAACGAGAGATATCACAGAAACAGATTTAGAAATTAAAGAGCATTTACCCGGACAGAAAGAAGAGCGAGCTACTATAGGTGGTACACTCGCTAAAGCTATAATGGGGGTAAGTAAGTATGCTACCCCATACCAAGCTTTTAAGTATTTATCAGAAGAAGACGAAGTAGAGGAAGAAGATATTTCAGACAAGATACCGATAATCTTAGGCACGCACTTAGAAGAACCAGTCTTAAAAATCACAGCAGAACACCCGCATGTTTTCTTGACAGAATTTCCAAAGTGGAAAAATGTTTATAGAACCGATAAGCAGTACATAGATTGGAAAACATACATACATAATGAAGTAGATTTAGAAAACATGAAGACTACCTCTGCAGTGAAAAAACAAATTGGTTTTTCAGCTCATATTGATGGATGGGGAATAGATGAAAATGATGACAACTTTTTAATAGAAATTAAAAACTATTCTACTTGGGCGCATAAAGGTTATAAAGATGTAGAAGACCAAGAGAAAGTACAGATACAACATTATTTATCTGTGTTTAAAGATTATTTTAAGTATTGTATTTTGATTGTGCGAATTGACAACCAGATAAAAACTTTTAAGATTGATTCAGATTCAGAACAGCAATCATACCAGAAAAATGAGATAAACACTTTTCATATAAATTTTGTTTTTCCAAAACTAGAGCCAGCAATACTACCAGCGGATATGGACTTTCTAAAATTAGAGTTTACACCTAGCGTAGACTACGCAGATTTAAACAAAGAAGAAGAAAAACAAATGGAAAATGCACTCATGAACTACAGTGCAGAGAGCTTTCATATTAAAAGACACACAGAGAAAAAAGACCAAGCCAAAGCCACGATAATGCTACTTTTAAAAAATGCTTTCAAGTATGAAAATGCAAGTTACAAAGTATCACGCTCTATTTACAAGTCGCTTAGAGCCGATACTGCCAAGCTTAAAAAAGATATGCTTTTAGAAAAGTATTCTAAAATTTCAGAGATAGATAAATTAACAATAACTAAAAACAAAGATTCTTAGGAGGAATTAAAAACATGTTTACTAACAATAAAAAACATATAGACTGGCTTGAAAATGTCTACGAACCAGCGAAGCAGTCACAGTTTATGGGGGTAGCATTGCTTGGTAGTTTTCACGCACCGATTATACAATGCTTACTACAACACACGGGTTTTATATTACATTTTTATGGTGTATCTAGTACTGGAAAATCGACTCTTGGTAGAGTTGCTAATTCAGTTTGGCGTAGTGATACAGAAAATGTTTCTTGGTATTCTAAAACAAAAGAATTAGAAGATACTTTAGAAGCAAATAACAACCAAGCAATATTTATAGATGAATCTTCAGGAATAGATACAATAAAAAAACTTCGTGATATTTCATACAAAGCTTTTAATATTACAAATATAGATTTAAAAAATAAAGAAAATCAAGAAGGGGCAAGAAGGGGTATAGCGGGGTATTCATTTAATCAAATAAACTCTGTTATAATTTCTACTGGAGAAAATTCATTAAAGTCTATAAAATATTTTGATGACTCTATAGATGATAATGTAAAACCAGAAATAGTTGATATTAATGTTATCGGCGAAGCTGGTGTGTTAACAGATTCAAATAACAGATTAAAAAACGCAGAAATAATAAATAAAATTTCAGAGAACGCATGCACTTACTATGGCGAAGTCGGAAAGTTGTTTACTTTTCACTGTGAAGCACAAGCAGAAAGAATCAGCACTAATTTTTATAAATTCTTGGATAAAGGCGGAGTTTATGAAACCTATGAAGAGCTAAAAGAAAAAAAATCAAGCTACACAGAGAAACAACGCAACCTATTTAATATTTTCAATATTTTATATTTTACTGCTTTAGAACTTATAGAAGCTGGCGTATTACCAGAAGAAAGCAGAGATTATTTTCACGCATGTACTAGCTATGTATTTCACAACAATAAGGAGAATTTATAATGAGTAATTTAACATTAAAACAACAAGAACAAAATTTAATACCACAGTTTGAAAGAGTGTTAGACGGAAGCACCAAGCGAGCTACGGCTTTTGTAGCACAGATGTTACTTTCACTAAAACGACTGCCGAAAGTACAACAATTAATAAACACAGATAGCAATGCTAAAGCTAGTTACATGTCGCAAATGATTATGATAGCTACAGCTGGACTCTCTCCAGACTCTACACAAAATCAAACTGCAACTATAAGATTTAAAGATAGAATTTCAGTTATCGTTATGTATCAAGGTTACATTATGATAGCTAGACAAAATGGTATAGGTATCAATGCACAAATGGTTTATGAAAAGGACAGCTTTGAAAACGATGTCGCAAACGGACAGATATCACATGAAATTTTTACAGATGGCGATAGGGGAAATGTTAAATGTTTTTATGCGGTTGCTAAAGATTTAAAGACTGGTAGAATTCTAAACATAAAACTTATGACTTTAGCAGAAGCTAAAGCTCACGGAAATAGATATGCTCTGTCTAGAGGGGAAAGCTCGCCGTGGCGAACTAATTTTAATGATATGGCTCTAAAGACAGTTGTTCGAAAAGCATGTACTAGCTCTGGACTTAGCTACAATTCATCTATGCAAACATTAGCAGAACTAGATGAATTTCAGCAAGGAGAAATAGAAGATGTAGAGAAAGTTGAACAACCTACCCCTATCAAAGTAGTAGATGAAGTAGAAGAAGAGATAGTAGAAGAGGTTGTGAAACCTGCACCACAACCTACGAAGCAACCGAGCCAACCAGCACCTACAAAACCAGAAGAAGATGAAGTGGATTTTTTATGACAGTAGCAAAATTAAAGAGATATATTCAAGACAATGAATTAAATGATGATTCTAAAATAGTTGTCTTTGATGAAAGGGATCAAGACAATAGAAAAATATTAGAAATTAATTACTTTATGAGTCATAATAATAACTTAATAATTTATATAAAAAACCAAGAAGGAGAGGAGTAGTTATGGGTCCATACGAACCAAAAATGAAAACGCAAAGCTGGTTAGAGCAGAAGACACTACCAGAAGTGCCAAAGAAAAAAACGCTACAAGAGATAAAAAATAAACTTCGTGAAGATAGGTTTTCAGTATTAAGGGTAAGACTTATGGATGCTTGTTCTATATTATGCTTACTTGCTGTCGACTTGACAGAAGTGAAAGAACGCAAAAAGTTAGTACATATTCAAAAGACAATAAGAATACTAGAAAACATTTTAGAACTAAAGGAGAATAACTAATGTCACTTATAAAATTAGAAATAGAAAATGTAAGAAGTATAGCTCTGTCACAAGTAGAGATAGAAGCTGGACAAGTAAACTTATTGAAGGGTATGAACGGCGCCGGAAAGTCTACTCTCATAGATATTTTGTTTGCCGCTTTGCTTGGTAGTAGACAGATTAAGCATTTTCAAAAGTACGATACAAATAATATCATTAAAGAAGATGAAGCAACCGCTCGTATAGAAATGCAACTGCAAAGCGGAACGCACACAATAGATATTAAAAGAGAAATTAGAAGAACTAGCGAGGGTGCAGACTTTAAGACGCTAAAGGTGTCGTGTAGAACTTCGCCGATATCGACTAAAGATGTCGTAAAAATGTTTAGGCAAGTGTCTATAGATTTATCAAAATTTCTTAGCATGGACAATCTAGAGCAATTTCAGTATTTACAAGAGATTATAGACAAAGAAAAAATGCTAGAGATAAATTCACAAATAAAAAACATTAAAGATGATTTACATTTATTAAATGTAGACAAACTTAATACGGACGCTAGAATAAGAAATGCGACTGTCACACAAACTGTAGAAGTGCCATCTATCACTAACATAACAAATGAAATACAAGATTTAGAGAAAGAGAAAAACCAGATAGACCAGACCAAGCAACTTTTAGAAAATTTAAATAGCGAGGTTTTAGAAAGACAATCACGATTAGCAGAAATGAAACGAAGTGTAGAGAGTTTAGAGAATCAATTACAAGAGGATAACAATCAAATACTTTTATTGAAAGAAAAAACAGTCAATCTAAAAAGTTATGAAACGATAGAACAGAAAATTTTACAGAAGAAAGAAGAGGTACAAAGCTATTCGGAGAAAGTGACGCAATCGGAAATCTATCACAAGTATTTAGATGATGTAGCTCACAGAGAAGACTTGTTAAATGAACTAAGAGAAAAACAAGACAATAGAAAGAAATTAGAAACACAGAAAAATAGTTTATTTAAAGACGCAGGTGTAGATGTTCTAATAGAGTGGAATGAAGAAACAGGGGTAGTCTTAGATGGAAAAATACTTAAAGATTTATCAAGTGGACAGCAGATAGTAGAAGTATCTAAAATCATACAAGCTACCTTTAAAGAAAATGAAATCAGATTAATCATAGTGAGAAATGCTAACAACCTTGACAAGACTTCTCTACAGAAGATGTCAGAAAACGCAAAGAAATATAACATAACTTTTTTATTGGAATGGGTATCTAACGAGGATCAAGAAATTACCATAGAAGTGTTTGAAAAATAATTTTCAATGATACCAGATAAATACTTACTAGATATACAGAATAAATTTCTGCAGGGTGGGGTAGATATATCTACCTCTACCCTTGCACAAATAGTAGACGGATTCGGAAACTGGAACGCTTGCAGTAACAACGCTACACCTACCAAGAAAAAACGAGTAGGTGTTATTTCTAATAACTATTCAGGTTTATGGGTAGTGACAGTGCATGACTTGTACTTAGATGTTTTAGTTACTTGGAAAAGTAGCGAGAGAGCCGAACACCAGAAAGATTATGTCACAAATAAAGCAAAGATTAAAAAAGAGTATGAAGAAGCTAAACAATATGAAAGTACACGCAGTGAAACTTATTTAAGACAGCACAAATACAGCACACACAAGAACATAGATATAATCAATGACCCCTATGTAAAAATCGATAAGCACGGAAATCTGCTCATACCCTTAACTCATGACGGGGTACTTGTCGGCTTGCAGTACATTAATAAAGACGCTACAGAAAAGAAAATGCGAGCTGGTACGATAGCTACACAATCATACTTACACTACAAAGCTACACAATCAAATAAAATATGTTATGTTTGCGAAGGTTGGGCAGATGGCAAAATACTAAACACAATTTCTAAACAAGATGTATTTATAGGTTTTTCAGCTTATGGACTTTTGGCAGCCGTACAGCAAGCTAAAAAAATATGTAAAGATTGTAGAATAGTTTTAGTTGCAGATAATGATTCGGACAAAGACACAAACAGAGGTTTAGAAAAGGCTTTAGAAACCGCAACTCTAGAGAAAATCAAAATAGTATTATCTCATACTGCTGGCGATGTTTCAGATATTTTTTCTGTAGAGGGTGCAGGTGCAGTTTTAGAAATGCTAAAACATGAAAAAACACCAGAAGAAATTACAGAGGTAAATATTCCAGATAATTATGTTTTGAAAGAAGACGGTATTTACTACTCTACAGAAAAAAACTTAGTTAAAATATGTTCTCCGATTAAGGTTATTGCACAGTCGTGCGATATAGACGGAAATAATTGGGGTAGAGTAATAGAGATACAAGATACAAATAAAAAATGGCATAAAACAGAAATCAGCATAGAAAATCTAATAGCAAATGAGAGAAACACGCTCGCCGTCTTTGCGTATTATGGTGCTAGAGTTGTCGCTGGCAAAGGTGTGAAAGAAAAATTAATAAACTATATTCAAGACTCGTCGCCGACTAAAAAGATTATCATTTCAAAGAAGACGGGGTGGATTCAAAACTCTAATACTTTTCTAACACAAAATAGAGTAATCGGACAAAACAAAGAGAGCTACATATTCAGAGGTGACACTACACAAACTGCAGACCATATAGACACAAAAGGAACAGTACAAGAGTGGAACAATACAATAGTAAAAATCAGTGAACACTCTTCACGACTTTTATTTTCTATTGGCTTGGCACTCGCCGCACCTTTGGCGACTAAACTTGAAAAGCAAGGTTTTAATGTTCATTTCTTTGGTATCTCTTCTACTGGAAAATCGACTCTTGGTAAGGTTGCTAGCTCTGTGTTTGGTCATGGTACTAGATTTATGAACTCGTGGAAAACTACGACTAACGCATTAGAATCTACAGCTATGGCTCACAATGATTTACTACTTGTACTAGATGAAATTTCACAAACGAATAATGAAACTGTACTAGAAGCGATTTACATGTTAGCTAATGGTACTGGTAAAGCTCGCTCTACTAAAACCGGCTCTTCACAAAATGTACGAAGCTGGAACACTATCGGTATTTCAAACGGCGAATATGAAATAAAAGAAATCACGAGTAAAAGCTATCATAATAGGTTTTCTTATGCGGGTGGTATCGAAGTTAGAATGATATCACTTCCAGCAGATGTAAATGCTGGTCTTGGTATCTTTGAAACAGCACCTAGCAACAATTCAAGACAATTAATAGAAGAATTACAAATGCACACAAACGATTATTATGGCACTATCGGAGTATCATACATAGAGTATCTAGCATACAACATAGCTAAAATAAAAACAGATTATGAAAAGTTTTGTAGTGTACAAAACTTTCTAGAAATAGAAAGAGTAAAGAAACTTACCCAGCAAGGACAACGAGTATATAAGAATTTTGAACTCGCTTGTTTTGCCGGTATACTTGCTATTGAAATTGGTTTATTAAAAGTAGAAAGAGAATTATTTTTAAGTGCATTTAGAAAATGTTTTTTAGATTGGCAGATATCACGAGGGGGCGGAGAAGCGAGAGAGAAAAACGAGCTTATACAAAGAGTAGAAACCTTACTAGAGAAAAACATGTTTGATAAATTTATAACACCACACACAAGAAATATGCCTAAGGAATTTTGGGGCGGTGTTCTTCCAATAGATGATAACAATAATATTTTAAACTCTACAGAAGTAGAGATAAAAAAAGAAAATAAAGAAAATTATTATGAAGTTTATTTTATAAAAAAGTATGTCTTTGATGAAGAACTAAAAGGAACTCTTACAACGAAGCAAGCTTTATTATGGTTAGAAGAACAGAACATGTTATTATTAAAAACTAAAGATGAAAGTGCATTGAAAAGACAAGGACGCTGGATCTGGATGCAGAGAATATCTAATTTACCAGTTGCGGCGTACTATGTCATTAAACCTAGAAACAAATTTTTATAATTAAAAAGGAGAAAAAAAATTATGGAAAAAATGAAATTAAAAGAAATTAGAGCAGAGCTAGGTATAACTTCAGCTTTGCTTGGTAAGTATCTAAGACAGCTAAATATTATATCTAAGTTAGCTAGTAGTGGTAGCAGAGATAGAGCAATTAGCTTAAAAGACTACAACAAACTCATAAACTATCTTAACAAGCCATTTAAAAAAGGTAGACCACAGAAACAATCATGATATTCAGTAATAAAATTATTAAAAACAAAATTGAAAAAATTGATAGTAAAGATATGACTAGTCTTGAAATTAAAAATAATATTCAGATAAATAAAATTGTAGAATTACCAGAACGAAAACTCGCATCCGCTAGCAACATTGAAAGACTATCAAAACACTTAAAAGAGTTTGGAGCTATCACACCTATACGACTACTACGAGATAATACAAAAGATGATGATGTATACATTTTGGTAGATGGTTACTTGCGACTAAATGCTTGCAATGATTATATTTTTCATGACGCACTTGATGTAAATTTTTTAGTAGAGTTTTATTATTCAGAGCTAAAGCCAGCAGAGGTATATACTTTTTTCAATCTGCAGTACAGCTCTTTTCAAACTGTCTTTTTTGAATATGCACAACAAGAGAAACTACAGCTAGATAACACTTCACTAACAACAGAAACCATCGCACTAGAAAAGTTAGATGAAGATAAGATTAATAAGATTCGTGATTTAATAGACTTGCAATGTCCTACATGTAATATCACTTTTGACGCTTTTGAACCTACCAAGAAAACCGAACCAGCACAGAGAAAAATAAAAGTGCCAGCCCAAGCTAGAACGATTTAAAATACTAATGAAAATTTACACAGTATACGCATATCATAAACCACTGCACCCATACCTAGAAACAGCAAGGTACATTTTATATTCTTTCTTTTACATAAGACAAGATGTTAAAATATTGTCTATTTTAGAAGAATTGAAAACGCAAGCAGAGATGTATAAGGATCGTGTTATACTAGATTCAGGAGCTTTTACTTTTCAGCAGAAAGCTAGAAAATCTAAGATACTATATTAATCTTGATATTGAAGAGATAATCGGTATCAAAGAGTGCGATAAAATAACAAAGTATTTAGATAGAAAGGTAGGTTATCGATGTTTACCAGTTTGGCACACCTATCACGGAATGGAGAAACTAAAAGAGCTAGCTACAGAATATGACTACATAGCTTTTGGCGGTTTAGCAAATAAAAATGAATTAGAAAACAATATTTCAAATAGAGATTTAACAAAACAGTTATATAGTTTTGTGCAATATGTAAAAAATATAAATGAAAATTGTAAAATTCATTTTCTTGGTTTATCTCACAAGTCGGCGTATTACTGTGGTGTAGACAGTATTGATATACTCGGACATTTTTTCTCACTCATAAGAGATGGCGCCGGACGAATAGAACAAAACTACCCCTCGCTAAAAACTAAAAACAATTTTAAAGATACAAACATACCCATAACTAGCAGAAATTCAATATTAGCATTTAAAAGAAACATGCAGAAAATCGATTTAAGAAATCTCATGTATCACTACAAATATGATTTAAAAAAAGTGCAATCAAAAGCACAACTAAAATTTTTTTCAAGGAGGATTATATGAAAATTACTCATATGATTTATATAGGGTTATACCCTACTTTTTTAATTCTCGCTAACTTGTTTGGCGGTACATTTATAGATATTGGATCTCTCCATTTTTCTTGGGCAGTGATAATATTCGCAGGTGCATTTCTGTTAACAGATATTACTAAGCAGAAAACGAAAGCTGGCTTATTGCCAGAAGGTTTTACGGAAACAATGTATAAAGCTGGTATAGTTGTACTCATTGCTTTCTGTATCTTGTTTTTCTCTATAGGTACAGGTGCTACAGCAGAAGCACAAACTTTTATATATTCTACTGTGCGAATTTTCATAGCCTCAATTCTTTCACTTTCAGTATCACAAAGAATAGATTTATGGGTTTTTGATGTAATAGCAAAGAGAACAACACACAAAACTAGATGGATTCAAAATAATATTTCTACTATCACTTCGTCTTTTATAGACACAATATTATTTTATCATTTAGCTTTTCTTGGTGCTTTCTCATACAAAATATTAATAACCTCACTGCTCATTAATCAATCTATGAAAATAATAATAGCATTGTGTGATACCCCTATATTTCTGTTTCTCACAAGAAAGAAAAGTGCATAACAACTTTCTAAAAAAACAATTAAGAAATTTAGAATACACTACCTTTCAAAATTTACTAGTAAAGCTTTGTGTAGACCACAAAGCGATACTAGTTAGAGAGTTGCAATTCTGCAAAGGGAGACAGTGGCGCTTTGATTATGTTATTTTCACTGCAGAAAATAAAATCGCTATTGAAATCGAAGGGGGGGTATTTACTGGTGGTGGTCATATTCGCACACTAGGTTTTCTAAAAGATATTCAGAAATACAACACAGCTACTACTCTTGGCTTTAACCTATTAAGAATTTCAGGAACGGACGCTCGCAATATAGAAAAAATATTACTATTCATTGTAAACTTTTTAGAAAAAATGTTATAATGTAGTTGTGAAAAAACTTATAGCGATAATTAGCTTTATTGTTTCTTACATAGCACTCATTGGCTACTACTTTTTAAATGACCAAGCAAGCTTTAGTCTAGATACCCCTACCATAGTTTATACTTCGCTCATTGCTGGTTATGGTGGTATAAGTCAATGGACAGCATACTTAAAAAGTGGCGATATGCCAGCTGGTACAATGTACAATAAAAATACAAAGCGACTCTGTCTTATCATTGTAATTACATTTATAGTATTTTTATATGTAGTATTTCTTGGCTCTATGAGTGAGAAACAATTTCCAGTATCATTAACATTTTCTGCCTTTGGTGCTAGTATCTCTGCTTATGTTCTTGGTCAATCTGCTAAGATAAAACAAATTAATAAACACACAAAAGAGGAGAAATAATGAAATGTTATATTTATATATTTTTCTTGGCGGGTATTTTCTTGGTCTTGCAACCATTCCAGTTATACAGTCAATCTTTAGAAAGCGAACCACCAGCAACGGAGAGCTTAATAAAAGTATTGCAAATGCAAAGAGAACAGTACAAGATTCTATACGAAGAAGCAGAAACGCAAGCGAAGAAATTGTTAGTAGAGAAACAAGAGCTAGAGAACTCGCTAGCAGAACAGCTACAACGGATAGACAAATCCGCAATAGATTTAGTAACAGAGAATCAGAAACTACAAAATCAGATTAATACTAATTGGATTATTTCTAGTTTTGTGGTGCTTGGTGTTTCTGTGGTAACGGGAGTAGCGACTGCGTATATCGTAAACAGTCTTAAGTAAAATGATAAGAACAGGTACGGTCACAGCGGTAAGCAAACAAGACAACAAGATAACTATACAATATACTACGGATGACGGCGTAAGAACAGCTATATATTTTAATAGTGTCAATACTTACACAGTGCCAAACATAGATGACACAATAATAATTAATGAAACTAAAAATGTAAATTACACTGTCGCTACTGCGGGTAACAACAATACAGAACACGATACAGAGCAAGGCGAACTAAAGATATATGCAGTCGACCAAGAAGAAATAAAATCTAGTATCGAGCTAAAAAAAAATGGTCAAGTAATGCTAAGTGGTTTAGTCGTTGTGAACAATGGAGAAAATTCTGCCGTGAAGTTTACACAACTAAAGGCGAAGTTTGATATTTTGATAGCAACGCTAAATAGTTTTATTGTTAGTTATAATACACACACGCACACTAATCATGGAGTAGTGACTACTATGTTACAAGACCAGACAGAAATAAACATAGACGATTCAAAAGCAGATAATCTTTTACTTGATGACCCCACTACAGAAGAGGTAACATAAAATGAGTGAACCGCTACTGCAATTTAAAAATTTTAATTGGGATATAGAATATGTAAATGGAGAGGTTGTAGAAGACAAGAGCTTTTACAACAATATTTTAATATCTATTTTTAGCTATGCGGGGTATTGGGCAGACGAACTCTATCAAAATGAAAGCGAACGCATTGGAAATATTGGTTATGAGAATTTTCAGAACAAACCCATAACCACAAGCTATTTAAATGAATTACAATCTTACATAACAAAGAAAATTAGTTTTCTAGACAACCTACCTACAGTAGAAAATTTTACAGTAGAAGTAAGCAACCCACTAAATGATAGAATTACTATTATAATAAATGTACAAGAAAAAAACGGAGCAAGGACAATGGAGATAAATGTATAATGGAATTAGATATAAAAAAAATTGCAGATGAAATCATACAATCGATAGAAACAGAAACCGGACAAGACACCCCACCGCAACAAAAGAGTTACAACAGAATTTTAGCTCACGCTATGGCTGGTCAGATATTACAAAATAGACTACATATTTTACAGACTACTAAAGATTTATTTCCAGAAACAGCTACCACAGAAAACCTAGACGCTTGGGCGAGTTTTCTTAATCTTTCACGAGTTGAAGAAGCAACTACTACTGCAGAAATTAATATAACCCTTACAGGTTCCGTGACGATTCCTGTAGGTACAATTTTCACTAGAAACAGTCAGACCTATAGAACAGAAACTATCGCACAACTAACGACTGGTACAGCACAACATTTAATAAATATAATTGCTAGTAACTCTGGATCTGCAACTGCATTAGCAATCGGCGATGTTCTAACATTGCAATCGCCGATAGTCGGCGCCGAAAATGAAGCTACTGTCACTGCGGTTGTTACGCAAGGTGCGGATAGAGAAACAGATGAACAGTTGCGAGTGCGAATTCTTGAAAGTTTGCGGACATTTTCTGCGATAGGTGGTACCCTTTGGCACGCACGCTTAGTAGAAACCTTACCAGCTATAAAGCGATGTTTTCCGTATTCTTCTGCTACGCAAGTAGGACAAACTCGTCTCTTTGTAGAACTTGAAGCAGATGAAATAGGATTAACACAGCAAATAGTAAATGATATAAATGCTATTTTTAATAGAGAAGAAAATACTTTTTTATGGGCAAGAGCAGTCACTTTTACTAGATATGTTATAGAAGAGGTTACAAGAGTAGCATTTAATTTTACTGTAGTAGACTTACAAGACGCAACTACAGAAACCGAAACAATAATAGAAGAAAGAATAGAAGAATATATATTATCTCGTATATGTTTTGTGCCGGGGTTATCTTTACAACGCACAGATACCATTTCAAGAAACGATGTTATAGGTATCGTATCTAATGTAATTCAAGAATTTAATTTAAATGCTACTTTCACAACTGTGAATATGACTATAGACAACAACGCAGTAGAAGAAACTTTTTACTATTTAGACAGGGGACAGATAGCAAGTGTAGGAACTATAACTATTTAGCTATGAGTCTTCAGCAATTAAACGCACTAAAAAAACTTTTACCACAAGGCGAAATATATAATGGTTTTGAAAATGGTAATGGTGCTATAATTCTTAACGCACTCGCAGAACAATTAGCACAGTTAGAAACAGAAGCAGAGCAAATAAAAAAGAACTTTATTATATATGAAAATGAACAAGTAGAGCAGTGGGAAAAAGTGAGAGATTTACCTGCAGTAGAAACTCTAACTGCAGAGCAAAGACAAGCACGCATAAAATCTATTTTCATAAGAAGAAATCTAGAGAACCTTGAAAATCACAATCAGATTTATAGCGACTATGGTTTTCCACTACGGGTGTCTACTGGCATTTTTCTAGACCCCAACATTACCCAAGAACAATTACAAGCTTTTTTAAATGACTACACTGTAATACAGAACTATCCCATTTTTAAAACTATGCCGAACTGGACTACGGTTATGGGTACGGATGCTAATTTTGGAAATGCAAATTATAGTTTAGGTAGTCGTATTGGTTATATAGAGAGAGAAGAAAAGGACAATTTCAGAGTAGACTTTATAGATGAATGGGCAGCCTTTTACTACTTGCTGGAATCAAATGAAACCGATAATGGCGGTGTTTCTGCAAACATACCAGAAACAAGAAGACTAGACTTTATAAATTTAACTATGAAAATAAAACCTACTTTCATGAACTGCTTAGCTAGAATAAATTGGACTACATAATAATGTATAATAATATATAATAATAGGAGATATTATGGCAACAAATTTTAATGATTATTTTAATTCTAACAGAATTTCTACCTCGCAAGAAAATCCCCGCTTTCATTTTGATAACGAAAGCTCTACTGGTGCGAACGATGGCACGCCTTTAGTTGCAGAAATGTTAAATGATATCTACGCATTTTTTATAGGTTTATCGATAGACCAGAGTGTTACACTTTCAAATGTAGAAGAACAACAAAACAAGACAGCAGATAACCATGCACAGTTTTTTACTATCATGGAAAATTTAATTAGACCGATTGGCACAAGATATATACAGCTTCCTCTCGCTCGTGAACCAGAGGACTTATATCCATTTACCGAATGGTTAAATATATCTGTACTCTTAGCGGGTAATTTTTTCAGAGTAGAGGGCGGGAATGCTAACGCTTATGGTATAGCTAATCTACAAGATTGGGCAATAGCACAACACTCTCACAGCTATTTACGATATGGACAAAGTGGTGCAACAACACGACTACAAACTACGCCTGGCTCTCCTAGTATAACTGTAGGTAACACTACTGGTCAGACAAATGGCGTATTTAATCTTAATGGAAGCACATTAGCACAGGTAGACACAGAAGTCAGACCTGTAAATCGAAGTGTAAGAATATGGAGCAAAACGGGGGTACAGTTTTAATGAAACAATTTAAAATAGAAAAAAACGAAATTATAAAAGAGCTAGCTTGTTCTGTTAAGATAAAAGATGAAGAACTTACAGAGATAGATTCAGAAGAAGCAGAGTTTTTAAGGATGAAGACAGCTCATAAATTGAAAGCTATCAATGACAATAAAAAAAGAGAGATAGAAAAAAAGTATGAAACAGAATTAAAACAGATAGCAGAACAGAAAAGAAACCCTAATCTTACATTAGAAGAATACAGAGAAGCTAAAAAAAGAGAAGCTATAATAAATAAAGAGTTTGAAAATGCAAGACAGAAATCAAAAGAAGAAATAGAAGCTTTAGCTACAGTACAGAAGTACAACAAAAAATAATATGGCGACTACAAAATATACTAGACTAGAGATTATAGCGAAGTTAGAAGCTATAGAACTACGACTGGAAGAAGGTGTGTCTAGTACAGAACTAGACACTGGACAAACTAAAAGTAAGGTAGTCTACAACTTTAAGCAGTCACGCTTTGCATTAGAACATTGGAAAGGATTACTAAAAAGAAATTACCCTATAGAGTTTAGAAAACGCTATGGCGCTGGTGTTATTAGCGGTTACACAAATAGAGGTTTAAAGTAATGCTTTTCATGAACCCTACAAAAGCTATAAAAATTCTTAAAGAAAATAATTTAACATACTCGCACGCAAATAAAATTATAGTCGGTAGTGTAAAAAATGGTATTGATAAAAATACACAGCAAGCTATATCATGTTTAGCAAATAACAATCTGTCGTACTACCACCCCGGACATTATTCAAATTATACTGGCGCTAAGTCGCCGTCTATCTTTGACAGATACGGACAAAATTCGCCCCTTGATATTGACGCTTTACAGCAGAGGTGCGAGAAAGTCTATAGAGATTCACAATTCGCACAAGCTATAATATTTTGTTTAAGAATCTTCACTGTTAATAATGGTTTACGACTACAAGCATCCCCGGCTGCCAAACTCTTAAAAATATCACAAGAAAAGCTACACGAGTTTACAGCACAAGCAGAAAATCTTTGGAATACATATCAAAATTCTAAAGTGTCGGATTATTCTATGTCTTCTTGTTATGCACAGCTACAAGCACAGCGGGCTTTTCATCTCTATCTGTTTGGAGAATATTTTTATATAAGAAGAATTGAACGCATTAAAGGTAAGTATTGTTTAACCTCACAAATTATAGACCCAAGAAGCATTACACAACCACCAAGAGAATTCGTGCATAAAGCAGAGAGAAAAGGTGGCGATATCATGTATGGTATTGAAACAGACCAACGCATGAAAAAAACAGCGATATGGATTAAGAATAAAAAGATTGTAAATAATCGCTTATTCACTCGCATACCATTTTATAGTAGTAGCGGTTTTGAACAACTAGCACACGGTTTTTTACCTCATGAAAATTTAGCGAAGGTGCCACGAGGTTTGCCGGTACTTAGTCACTCTTTACACGAACTAGAAAAGGTAGCAGACGCAGAACTTTTTGAACTAGACAGCATGGCGGTTAATGCCAGCATAGCCGCTTTTGTAAAAACCGCAAGTGCGGGTATACAAGCAAGCGACCCGCTAGACAGCTTGGGAGATGAATTTAATTATTATGATTCAGAGAACAACTATAGACTAGATAGAATTTCTGCGAATCAAGGTATACACACGGACAGAAATTTTGGCACTTTGCATAAAAATATAAATAAAGGTGGTATGCTCATACAGAATTTACCACCCGGCGTAGAAATAGTACCTTATGATACTAAGCGACCTAACTTGTCATTTCAAGCTTTCATAGAAAAGAAAATGGAATATCTAGCACCAGCTACAGCTGGTATATCGCTAGAGCTTGTAAAACAAATGTTCGGACAAAACTTCTCAGCCAGCAGAGCGAGTACAGACCTGTCTTGGAAAACATTTAATTTTTATAATTCGATTGTAGCAATAGACAACCAAGCAGACTATGAAACTTTTTTAAAGTTGAAAATTGCTAATGGAGAAATCACGATACCCTACTATACAACAGATGAAAATAAAAAAGCTTTGTGGTGTAAGACAATATGGCACGGACAGCAGAAGCCAACTTTTAACCCACAACAAGAAGCTACAGCTAGTCAAGTTATGGTAGAGCAGGGATTCACTACAAGAGAAAATGAATCACAAAAGTACTCTAGTGCTAGTGCAATCGATAATATAAATAGATTGAAAACAGAAAACGCACTATTAAAATCTGCTACACCAGAACAACCACAACAGAAAATGCAAATGAAACCAGAAGAAGAAATGCCAGAAGAAACTACACCTACTAAAAAATAATATGTAATATTACTTGTAATATTTTGTATTCTTCCACTATAATAGAAGTGTGAATAAAAACACTTTTCTTATTGAAGCTAACGCTTTAGAAAAAAACTCACAACTAATAGAAACATTTAAAGCTAAAACAGAAAAGTTTACAATGCAGGAAATATCAATGTTTCTACAGAACACACCTATAGAGCAAATGCAAGTAAAAAACAAAAGAGCATTAATAAAGGTAGAAGGTGTACTATTTAAAAATCCAAATCCACTTTATAGATTAATTGGTATTGCTCATACAAGCTATGTAGAAATCATGTCACAGCTAAAAGAAGCTAACAGTCGTGACGATGTCGATGTAATTTTTTTAGCGATTGATTCGCCCGGCGGTAGTAGTATATATTTCAAAGAAGTCATGAACGCTATACACAATTCTACAAAACCCGTATTAGCTTATGTCGGTGGTATCTGTGCGAGTGCGGCTTATGGCTTAGCCTCACAATGTAATAAAATTATAGCTAACACCGAATGGGCGACTGTCGGTAGCATTGGTGCTATGTCGCAATATACGAGTAGTAAAGAACATGATAAAAGTGAAGGTATTAAAACTTATACTTTTAGAAGTAAGGGTGCAGAGAAAAAATCCCCAGAACCAGATAATGCCAAAGGTGCAGATGAAATACAAAAGCTCGTAGATGATTATGGCGTATTGTTTTATGAAGCTATAGCTCGTGGTAGAAAGACCACACCAGAAATGATTGAAAAAAATTATGGTGGTGGTGCAATGTTTACTGCCCGTGACGCTATAAAAATGGGAATGATAGACGAAATTCAAGAGTTAAAAAACTCACAATTTAATATGAATACTACAAAAGTAGTTAATACAAACATGTCAAGTGAACAAGGAGAAATAAACATGACAGAAGAAGAATTAAAAAAAGCTCAAGAAAATTTAAATGCTAATGATTCAGCTCCAAAGCCAGAACCAGAAACGCAATTAAAAACACCAGAGCAACCACAACCAACACCAACACCTACACCAGATGTTAGTGCGAGTGATAAAAATATAAATGGTTTTATTTTGTTAAATCAGAAATATCCAAATTATTCAGCTCAAATTCTACTAGGGTTGCAAGCAAACAAAAGCGAGTTAGAGCTAGAGCTAGAAATTCTAAGAGCAGAAAATGTTAAATTACAAGCTACTAAGGAAATTCAAGAACACATGAAAGACCCTGTAGACCCTGTAAATCCAGATGTTAAAGCATTAGAAGAAAATAAAAATATTGTAGCTAAATCTCATGTAGCTACAGCAGATAAATTACTAAAGAGCGAGGTATAAAAAATGGCGGATCAAATTGTACAAGAACCAGATATAGTATTGAATACACGACCGCTGGTTTACGAAGGTAAAACAGAAGATGTTATGATACAAGCTGGACAAAATATAACACCTAGTCAAGTGTCAATATTGGCAAGAGCAGATGACGGTACTTATGTAGAGTTGTCGGCTCTTGACGCAACAGATGGCACAAGTAGACCAGTAGCACTATTGGCGCACCCTGTAGACGCAACAGCAGAAGCATTAGAAACTTATGTTTATGTAGCTGGACGAGTAAATGAAAATGAGATATCTTTTCTAAACGATATAACATTAGATTCAAACTTGACTGGCGCACCTACAGCTATTTCAATAAGACAAGCATTAAGAAATGCTGGTTTTAGATTCTACACCGAAGGCTCCCCAGAGAGAGACTATTCATAATAAGGAGATATTAATATTATGGCGAACGATATATTTACTAAAAAATTTCTAGGTAATATGCTAGAAGCAGAGATACCTGTTCCGCAAGGGGGCATGTCTTTATTTCATCAGCAAATGCCAACCTATGACCCCACAGCAGAACTTATCGATGAAGAAAAAATCGAAGTAAGTGAAATTGTAGCTGGCGACTACACACGAGGTACATACGGAGATCCAGAAAATCTTGAATCTACAACTGTACAGCTTGGTAGAAGACAATCAAAAATATACCCTATCATAAAAACTCGTGCTTTGATAAGTGCGGGACAGTTGAATAGACGAATGATTGCCGCAGAAACACCCTACAATACAGATGAACAAAACAGACAAGCTCGCAGGTACTACCACGCTATGAAAGCCGCACGATATGACTTTCAGAAAGTGTGTAGAAAATCAGAGCTTTTTTGCTGGGAGCTTTTACAATCAGGTAACATTACTACTAAAAATGGTATTCTAACTTTTGAAAGAAAACCAGAATTAACAGGTAAGACCGCTAGTGTATTGTGGAGCGAAGCAACCTCTAGACCTCTGCAGGATATAGGCAACACGCTTAAAGCTATCAGACAAGCTGGCAAAAGTGCTATGGGCACACCTGTAGCGATTATGGGTATGACTGCTTTTGATAATTTCAAGTCAAGACTAAAGCAAACTGGAGACCAACTTAACATAAGAATAGTTGATATCAATATAGACGCTGGTACTACGAGTATGGCACCCGGCGAACTTAATTTTATGATAGCTCAAGGTTTTGAATATCAAGGTTTTGTAATTACACCATTTTCTAGTAGAAAAGTACATATCTTTACTTACCCCCACTATTACAGTGACGGCTCTACAGAAGCTAGCTCTATACCTTATATCGCAGATTCAAATGCAATTATATTTTACTATAATAAAATGTATTTAAAAACTTTTTATGGTGCTAATGAAATTGATGAAACTAATTCTGCTTGGGCTATGCAACAATTCGGAGATTTAGAAACTAGTATGATGAACGGCGAAAGTATGCCGGTCACTATTGGCAAGAGTTACATACCAAGCGAAGCTATAACGCAGTCGGTTTTTCCTGGACAAGAGGGTGAAGGTATAATATTAAGGGGCGAATTATCACCTCTACCTTACCTATCTCACAGCGGTTTTATTGCTTCATTAGATGTTACAAGTACAGATAGCCCAATATAAAAAAAGGAGAATTATATATGTATAAAGTAAAATCGAAGTTTGTTTTTATTCCTAATCTTGGAAACTTAAGAAGAGGCGATATTCTAAAACAAGAAGACGCAGAGCGAATTGAACATTTATCAGTTTTAATTCGTGAGGGTGTCGTAGAGCTAGCTAGTCTTAAAAAAGAAAAGAAAGAGAAGAAAGAAAAGACAAGCGAAGTAGAAGCAACCCCAGAACCAGAGCAAGCACCAGAAGAAAAATTAGCACCTAATGAATTTTCAGCTGGTACTAGCACTGGAGAAGAAGAAATATAAACATGTCTTTACTTGACACTCATACCAACCAACCAGCAACGCACCAAAGTTTATATGGTAGAACTGTAACGCTACAACATGAAGATTTAGAAATAGAGATAGTAGCGATATGGAACGATATATCCAGCTTAGCTGGTATGCGAGGTATAGCAGATGTCGAGGTAGACAAAGCAAGCATTATCATTAATAAGAAAATAGAAATTGATAATGAGATAAGTGTAGCAGAAGGATGGCGAGTTATCGGCTCGCCTAACGATGTAGACGCTAATGAAACATTTATTATTGACAAGATTAAAGAAGACAGACAGCACCAAGTTAAAATATGTTTTCTAAAGTCTACAAAAGATAATACTTGGGATAACGAAATTTAATATGAATTTATTTACAGTCATTACACGAATAGCAGATTTAATAAGAAACAATCTCTCTAGTGATTCTATGAATAATACTTTAGTGTTAGATAGAAGACCAAACACAGAAGAGATTGACACACAAAATTATACTGTAATCATTGCCGTTTATATGGTTAATGTCGAGTTTGAAATAATTGATAGACAAGATATTAATTCTAAAACTTATATAGCGATAGATTGTTTTAGTGTAGCTGGCTCTAAAGATATAGCGAGAGACTTTTTTAGTGATGACACACCGGCGAACGAAGCAGAAAAGTTAGCTCGCAAGGTGTCGACTTATGTTTTTAAATTAATCAATCAGCCCATACACTTAGAAAACAAATTTTTAGAAACAAAAGATGACACAGATGTAATAGAAGTGTCGTCTCCAGAATTCTTAAGCATGGAAAATTTTATGTCAGAGAATTTTACACAGAACAAGTTAGCTACATATTGCTATAGATTAAATTATAAAATACAAACTGCAGAGGATATCACTTTTGACACAAGTACTACAAATGTTTTAAGTTACTCTACAGAATTGGACAATAGGAGACAAGAATAATGCCCATTTTAAGTACAGATAGAAGTAGCGTAAAAGGTGTGCAAACTGTAGAGCGAAGCTTTGCACCACCGCAAGCGAACCTACCAAATAAAATTTTAGTTGCAGGTAATCATAACGGCGGTAACGCAGTAAATGAAAATACAGTATATGAAATATCATCTCTAGCCCAAGCATCCGCAAACTTCGGCGATGGGGAACAGCTAACACGCATGATTAAATTCGCTCTTGATGGTAATCGTGGTCAAGTTGTATACGCAGTGCCACTACCTGCACCAACAGTCGTAGGCACACTATCGACTACTATTTCATTTCTAAATACAGCAACTACAAATGGAGAAATAGTAATATATCTTTCAGACAAGAAATTTACGACTACAATAATCGCTGGCGAAACCACAGTGCAAATTGCACTAAAAGTTTTAGATGTTTTAAATTCAAGAACAGACCACCCATTTACCGCTACATTAAATGGAGTGAACTTAGTTTTAACTCATAAAACAAATGATAGTACAGCAGACTCTTCTACAGTTAGAATAAATCCGTATCAATCAGAAGTAGAAAACTCGCCCGGCTCTGTAATAATATCTGCGACTGCCGATGGCGCCGCAGGTAATAACTCTAGTCTTGATGGTCTTGAATCAATATTAAATGATTCAGATGTATGGTATACCGATGTCGTGATACCTTACGCAGATACCACGAGTCAAGACTTCTTATTGAATATTGGCGGTCATCCAAATGATGGCACAGGTAAATATGACTCTATTGATTATCGACCTTTCAATGCACATTATGTATTTTATGAAACTGGCGAAAATGCAATAGAGAATCTTACGACTCTAGCTAACAGACCAAATGACCCCATATCCATAATATATGGAGCTCCTTTTTTCTTTCAGGCGAATTATGAAAGTGCTTGTTTAATTGCTGGTACAATCTCTTTACTCGCACAAGAAAATCCAGAGTCAAGTTATGTAGGTACTAGACTAAGTGTACTCACACCAGCACCAAGCAATGACACGCTTTTCACTGGTAACTATAGAAATAGAGATACTTTATATAAAGCTGGTGTAACACCTATATTTCTACAAAACAATACTTTAGTACTTGGCGATGTAATCACGCCGTGGCAACCTCCAAACAATGATGACGCACCGCTATCACTAGTTGCAAGTCAGCGTAAAACTTGGAACATAGCTTATGATATTAAAAGAAGTGACGCACTTGATGAAAACCAGAATAGAGCTATCGTTCAGTCTATCGGAGCTACAGCACAAAATACAAAAGCTATCGATATTGATGTAGTAATATCTAGACTTGCTACCTTGTCACGCTCTTGGGAAGCGAGAGGACTTATTTTTCAAGTGAGTTTACTACAAGAAATCTACAAGTGACTATAGATGTAAACAATAGTGACAGATTTAATAAAGTTGTGCCAGTTATTTTAAGTGGCAACAATAGAATAGAACAAACAACAGTACAAGTAGATAAAAATATTAGTGCTGTGAACATAACAATAGTGTAAGGAGAATTTACTATGGCGAATATAGGCGGAAGTCTTAAAAAGTTAGAGATTGGCGGTTTAACCTTTGCAATCACAACAGACAATGAACCAAACTTTAATCCGGGGGGCGAAGGTATCATAGACAAAGAAATAACTAACGAACCAGACAACACAGTTTTTCTCGTACAGAATACGCCTGGCGTATTAAGTGGTTTAGAGATAAGACTATTTACTAAAAACAATTCTCTAGAGAATTTTAAAAGACTACAAGAGCAGTCTATAATTGCACCTGTATCAGCTCTAGTAGAATTCGCAGATGGATCTAAATGGACTGCAGATGGTGGTGTTAGAATTATGACAGATTCACAAGATGACGGGTACGCAAATATGCGTACTGGTACTACCACCATATCACTAATTGCCGATGGTGGACGCTACATAAGGGTAGGGGGGTAATGTATGAGTAAAAGCGTAGACCAACTACTAGATGAAATAAAATATGAGCCAAAGGTAAGTACAGAAAATGCAGTAAAAGAGTTTGCTTTAATTCGTGCAAAGGTGCAGAACATACACACCCCTCTTACGAAAGAAGAGAAGCCACTAGCGGAGCGAATTGTAGGCTGTATACAAGCTGGCAAAATCTCGTACAACAAAGAAAATCAATCTGTACAATACTTTTTTACAAAACCTTTACAGCTTACTACAAGCGAAGTCAAGACTGTACAATTTAAGCATATTACACGAGCTACCTTGAAAGCTGCAGATGTAAAGCTTGGCAATCTCATACATGGATATAATGAAGAAGAAATCGAAAAGGCAATACAAGCCTTTACTGGCATGACTAGTGAGTTTTTAGACAAGCTCACATCACAAGAGCACGCAGATTTAATATCGGTTGTGCAACTTTTTTTAGTCTAATCCCCTTAAAAGTAGCGGAAGTTTGTTTGCGGTTTAAGGGGTACCCGAGCGAGTATATGAGAACTAAAACGCTACGATTTACTTATAGGCCATGAAATAGTAATAGCAGTTAATAAGCAAGAGGAGAAGGAATGGCGACGGGCTACAGTGTAGGCACAAGATTTACCGCTAAAGACGGCATGTCCGCACCTCTTAAGAACATGAACAACAACTTTACAAGGTTGTCTAAAGGTGTTCAGCGAAATTCAAAACTTATGAATAGGTCTTTTAATAACACGGCAAGTGTTTTTAAAGGGGTGCTAGGTGCACAGATTTTTACACGAGGTGTAGCTGCCATAAGAGATCAGTTTAGCAAATTGCTAGGAAGCACGCAGGCGGTAGAAGACGCAACCGCTACCTTTACGCCGATACTGCGAGGCTCTGCCAAAGCAGAAGAGCTTGTAGATAAATTGAACAAGACCGCAGCCTCTACCCCTTTTCAGTTTGCAGCAATAGCGAGTACCGCTAAACAGCTCTTACCTGTCATGGATGAAGACATAGAAGAAACTGTACGTACGTTCAGGATGCTTGGCGATACTGCAGGCGGCAATGCCCAAACCCTACAGAGTGTGACCCGTGGTTTTACTAAAGCTTTGCTAAAGGGCAAGGTAGACATGGAGAGCTTAAACATGATATCAGAAGCAGGTGTGCCTATACAAAAGCACCTCGCTACAGAAATGGGAGTCACGACTACAGAGATTTACGAGCTATCAAGGCAAGGCAAGATTACTACACAGCACTTAAAAGACACTTTCAAAACTATGACTAGCGAAGGCGGGCAATATCATAATGCTATGCAAATTGCCTCTAAGACATTATCAGGTATGCAGTCTACATTAGCAGATAACATAACACTTCTACGAGCTAAAATAGGCAAAGCACTATTACCCACAATCAAGGAGTACACAGGTCAAGCTATTAAGCTTGCAAGTGCAGCGGCAGATTGGGCAGATAGAAATCAAGAAATAATCAAGTCAAAACTGGAAGCTTTTATACAAGGGGTAGCGGCAGGATTTAAGGTACTTGTATCTTTTCTAAAGTTTTTTTGGGAATACAAAAGCGTAATAATGCTTATTGTGGGGGCATTTATAGCATACAAAACAATCATGTCCACGATTGTAGTTATCTCTAAAACGTGGGCGGTGGTACAAGGCATATTAAATATTGCATTAAACGCTAATCCTGTAGGGCTTATTGCTACAGCAATAGGCTTAGCGGTGGTTGGCATAATTGCACTTGTAAAGAATTGGGATAAATTCAAGAGTTCAATAGTAGGCGGTAAAATCTTAAGTGGTATTAAAAAAGTAGGGGCATTTATAATCTCATTACTCATAACACCTTTGCACACTCTACTTAATATCATTGCCAAGATCCCTGGACTTGGTTTTATAGCTAAAGGTATCAATAGTGTTATGGATAAAATGCAAGCTACCTTTAACGACACTACAATTAAAGCAGAACAGAAGATAACCACACCTAACACGATAGCTGCAGATCAGCAAAGCGAAAAATGGAAAAATAAAATAGATGTCAATTTTAATAATGTACCAGACAACGTAGGCATACAAACCACGCCTGCAATGGCACCACAATCTAATATAGCGGTACGGCGGGCAAAGTAATATGATTGATTACCAAACACTACGCTTTATATCGAATAGCGGCATAGATGTTAGTGCTAGTTTTTTTTCTGTATCGGAAAGTGGAGGGCATAGGCTTAGTGAGTTTTCTTTCATTGGAGTGGACGGATCGTATTATCAAGATGTATCTTTAATTGGAGCAAGACACAGTAATAAAAGGCAAAATAGAAATAGAGATAGAGTTTTTAGAAAACATATTAAACTTAACCACCCAAGAAACGCAAGTGGTTTTACAAGAACAGCTAGACAGCTCGTTAGCCACACAACTTGACACTGTTGTAGCACCCTTATCAAATTTTTTTACAACATTAGAACCCGTACAAAACCTAATAACAGATTACATAGACAATTATGAAAGTTTGTTTAATGGTTTTACTCGCAAGGTAGATAGTGTAAACATATTCTTACTCTCTACACTTGGAGAGATAAGAGATAACATAAACACTCTTGTTAGTGCCCCTGCCACGCTACTTAACGCAGTAGCATCCGTGCTATGTACAGGCTCGCTGGTAGCTAACCAACTGCCAGAAGTCTTGAACGCATACACAGAGTTTACGCAAAATCTCTTTTCAGACTTAGACAATACTAGCAATTACAGATCAGGCAAACAGAAGGAACAGTTTACAATAATAACAATCTATTTTACAGTGCTAGCA
>JACSEK010000015.1_pt1 | contig 30843 bp, 54 predicted proteins | sample 8225431 | NCBI WGS metagenome assembly JACSEK01 (sample SAMN15704673, study PRJNA253121) | viral metagenome | isolation source: viral DNA from sea star tissue collected in USA, Olympic National Park... | host: Pisaster ochraceus | collected 2013 | reverse complement strand
TCTAGTATTTCTTGGTGTTTGTAATGGTAGTTATACATCAGGCAAGGAAACTGCTTGTAGTCTTTATCTATTGATACTATCATAACTTCATTTCTACCTAGTTCATCTGTAAGTTTTTTCCAATACCTAGCAACCATATCATCTGTTTCAACACCATAACCATAAATAGAATCATATTGATCTTTTACAAATTGATGCATTTCGTGTAATAATGGTGGTAGTTCCTGCTTCTTTCTGTTAGCTTTGTACTTCTTAGTAATTAGCTTTCTAAAGTTACCTTTTGACCCACTGAATGTAATTACCTTATCTATATTATAAAGTTCTTCTAAGTGGTTTACAATAGCCATATATTGTTCATCAAACTTACTTCTAGCATCAGCTATGTCTGTATAATACTTTTCATCTTCAGGATGCTCTCTTTTCTTGTAACAACTTGCAAAAATCAAACTGTCTGCATCTACTAATAATATCATAATTCTGTTTTTTTATAATCCACAATATCCACTATCACAATCATTAAAATCATCATCAAATAACTTTGTTTGTTTTAAACTTTTCTTAATGTCTTTGTATTTCATACCATTTTTAAAAGTTCGTTTACCATATCCGTTTTCCTCTGAATCTACAAACCATTGAAATTTATTTGGATGCTTATCGCTCATATGTTTTAATAATACAGGTGACCTATGAAAACAACCAACACAATTATTTAAGTAAGCAAATCTTACATTTTTATCTTGCCAATAATTTTCAATATAATCTTTAAAAGTTGGATTATCTATTAAAGGAAATTTAGGTTTTTGCCACTCAATATCTGCCCATTTGTTTTGGTTTGTTTTACCACCTCTTTTGCCTACTATTGATTTAAATTCTAAATTACCATTTTTATTTACTTTTGACAACATTGTTTTTGCTCTCCTTTGTTCGTTGGCTCTAAATCCTATCCTCATTTCAACAACTTGATTTATTTCTTTTCTCCACCAATCAAAAATTGGTTGCAGCTTCATTTCGGTTGTACAAAACCTCTGCGTTACATTTGGTAAATACCTTTTACCATTTCTTACTGTAATTTCATCAAATGTCTTTCCTGTAACCCAATCAATCTTTGATCCTATAAACTGCTCTAAATCCAACATTGTATAAATAATCATATCCTCTTCCAAAGTACCAATAAATTCTGTACCTAATCTATCTGAAACCTCTTGCCTTATTTTTTTATCAGGGAACATACAATTTTTATCATCTGTTCTAACTAAAGAAAATACATTATAATCAGCAGGATAATTTGCAGCAATATAACTTGATGTTTTTCCACCACTCAAACTATTTACTGTTTTCATAATATATCCTGTATTGCTCCCTCGATATACATTATCGCATTCTGACAAGTGTTATCTTCTAGTTCCCCATTTTCAATATCTTCTAAAGCATTTATATAAATATACCTTATTTGTCTTTCTAACATAGGAAACTCTGCTATTGACTTCATACAATGCCTAGCTAAATCTCCAATGTTTATAGTTGTTTTTTTCTGCTTCATAATTCTTTTAATTCTTCTTTAATTAAATCTAGATACATTTCCTGCATCTTTTTATTTTCCTTTATAACTTGATTAATAATAAATGGCAAGTCTTTAATTAATTGGTCTGTATTATACACCACCCAATTATCTTCTCCATATCCTATATGAAATTCTCCGTCTTGGCAATAAAGGTGATTTGTTTCGTGTATGTATGTAGTTTTACTGTCTGTCATATTGTGATAAATTTATTTGTAAATAATTTCTTAAATCTGAATTTTCTTTTATTCTAAACTTGATTGTAATATCAGTTATAGATTGATCTTTTTCTGTATGGGACTCGATTGACTTTTTAACCTCATCCCATAGTGCCTGATTAACCTTCATTTAATTAAAGTTAAATCTAATTCTTTAGCTACATAGTTGATATGCTTTTGCGTAGTCATAGACCAATAACCTAATTGGTGTAATTTACTTCCATCAATTCTTGCTACTATTGTTGAATAACTCCAAACGTTATTTCCTTGAATACTTAAATTTTGTTTGTATTTTGCTAATTTATACATCTGTTCTGTTTTTAAAGATTATTATAATTTTTATAAATTTCTTTTGCATCCTCCATACCTTTTAAATGTTGCTTAGTAGCTAAATCATAAAGTATTTCATTTAAATCTAAGAATTGGTCTGTTGTTAAACCTAAATTAAGGTTTCTTAAATTATCAAAAGCTATTGATAAATTTGATTGTTTTGTTTCTGTTGCCATTTTTAATATATTTAAATTGTTAATTATTCTTCTTCCCAATATGCAGTGTAGTAAGCATATTCTTGTTCTTCGCCCTCAGTTAATTTATACATACTTTCTTTTTCATCTTCTTCATTTTCTAAATTTTCCAAAGCCATTATACAATGCTCTAATTTTTCTATGTCATCCCAAAATACTTGACCATCTTGAAACTTGATATTCCCTAGAGTTTTTTTTAATCTTTCTTTTACTGATTTAATTGAATCTTCAACTAATAAATTTAAATGTTTTGTTGCCATCTGTTCTGTTTTAAAAAGGGGTTTTTACACCCCTAAAGTTATTAAAGTTGTTTCTCGCTTACGAATAATAAATCAAAATCTTTACAAGCATTTTTTATTTCTTCATATAAATCGTATCCATTAGAATTAGCTGATGCAGTAAAGAAAGACCATCCATCATATTGTTTTTTACAACCCACTTTCTTTTTTAATCTCCAATCTCCAAACATTTTAACTTTGATATAAGATGCATCTAAATACCCATTTGAAGGGTTTCTGTACTTTTCCCTGTGGTTTTCTTTAATTAATTCTAGTTTGGTTTTTAAATTTTGATAATCTTGAATTTCCATTTTGTCCTGTTTTTTAAATTAAACTTAAACAAATATAAAACAAATTATTTAATTAACAAAAAAATTTAATAACTATTTTTAAGAAATATTAATATTTATTATACTAGCATCGTTTTCTTCTAGTAAATAAACATCTTTAAGAAGTCTTTTTTTTGTCCACATTGTAGTATCAGGACAATATTTTTTTACAGGCTTTGGCATTTGTAGATTGTTTAGCCAATATAGAAAGTTTCCTTTTGGGTCATTAACAAAATATAATTTGATTACATATTTATCTAATGACATTAAGGCATCATACTTGTCTTTCTCAAGCATTTTCTGTTCGTAATAAGTTTTACGAAATTTCATTTCAATAACGCAGTCTTTACCCTTTGGTGTTTTACCGATTGCATCGTATCTAGTGAAACCATCACCACACCATTCTAAATCCCATCCATCTAGGTTAAGCAGAAATACAACTGCCTTTTCCCACTTATTAATCTTTTTTAATCCCATTGTCCCAAATGATATTCAAGTCTTTAATCCATTGAACTATTGTTTTTGGGTTACAAGTACAGGGTTTATAAAATTTATGCTTGTGGTACTTTGCGTGGAGTTGGCAAACCAATTCAAATTCTTCAGGAGATAAGTGCTGCTTTTTACCCATTCTGAATTTTCTCCAATCACTTCTATCTTCTTTTTCAAATTTTACCATCTTTTAATTTTTATATTATTAAGACTTTCACGTCTTTTATCACAGTTGCATTTTGTTCCTCTGTAAGTATGGTATTTTTCTACAAGGTATTTTATCCCTGTGTATTTAGTAATGTAATAAATTAAGTCTCCTAGTTTCATAAGTTTTGTCTTTTTTTATAATATGCCTTTGTATGTCCCATTACCTTATGATCCCAATTACTTAAATCATCATAATCTACAAAATAAAATTCTGCAGTAGTTTTATCTAAAATATAAATAAACCAATATTTATCTATTACATTTTTTCCTTTATGGTGTGCTTCATAATTTACAAGCAAATGTGCTTTAGGAAAATGAATCGTAGATTTAACATCTATTCTTTTATTTCTAAAAACAAAATCTGCACTTTTTGTTGGATATGGAGAAAGTAATTTTTCCATACTAAAGTCAATGTTTTTATTTGTTAGATAATCCATTGCTATTAATTCACCTAATAACCCTGCTAGATCAACGTGCTTATTTTTTTCTCCTCTGTCGTATCTAGGATTCTTTTTTCTTAATTCCGTATTTAATACATTTCTTGCATTACCAATTTCGTCTGCTATTTTCCAAAATGATTTTGGATACCTATAAATCATATTAATTTCTTTAGTTTTTCTTTTACCTTTCTGTATGTATTATAAAGTGAAAAATATTCTATGTATGAGTTTCTTGAAAAGTCTGCTATGCTTTCTCCCTCATTTATTATTTCAAATACTTTTCTATCGTACCAAAACATCGTATTTAATTCTGCTTTAATTTTATCATAGGCTTTGTCATAATCTACATCGCAATCTAATTTTGAATAATTAGTATCTTCAATGTTGATCATTGTAATATTTTTGCCTTTTCTTTTTAAATCTATGTATAAAGTTTTTAGTACCTTATAAATGTAGTAATAGTTAATGTCATTATCGTAATAAACGATGTCTAAGCCATTTTCTATCTTAGGTAGTACTTTCATATACATTTCCTGTACAATGTCCTCAGCTATTGTTTTATCACATCCAAAAGAACTTACAACGTCAATCCACGTTTTATGCTTTTTAGCTAGTAATAATATAACTTCTTTATTTGACATTATTTCAATGGGTCGTATAAGTTTTCTACTATTTGAGGTAATCCAAAATCATTAACTTCAAAACTAAATGTATCAAAAGAATATCCTCTTGACCTACCACACTTTACAGTAACCCAATCTTTATTAACAGTATTGGCTTCTAGTTGTATAACTGTCTCTGCTTTCTTTTCTAAGAAACTACCTAAATGTCCTGTACCTAGTTTTGAACTACCAAAGTTTTGATGTATAACGTTTATAATGTGGCATTTGTATATTGATGACCATTCCATTAATTTCTGAACTAATTGATTACTTTCTGAAATATTATTAGCATCAGAACATAAGTCTGCAATTCCATCTATAATTAATAAAGATGGTGTTTTAATTCTTTCTTTTAAATAGTAATCTATAAATTCAATTCTCATTTTATAGTCTATTGACCTTAACCCAAAGGTATGATAAATTTCTGAATTAATACTTGAGTCCATTTTATGTACCCTTTCAAATACTTTTTGGCAATGCCACAATCCCTGCTCTGTATCAATATGAATAAGGTGACCGTCATTACCTCTATGTCCTTTTATATTACCTCCAAATGTATTTTGACCACTTAAATAGCAAGATGCTAATAGTGATATAAAGAATGTCTTTTTTGTTTTAGGTGGTGCAGTAACTACTGATAAGTTTCCAAATGTTCCAATCGGAATTGGTACTATTAAATCCCCCTCAACTTTATTAGACTTTACTACCTTTTCTCCATATGATAATGCAACAGGAGGATAGTCTATTTTTTCTTTTGAATTTACAAAGCAGTCTTCTTCTATAAACTGCATTAACATATTGTGTTCGTTCTGTTTTTCTGTCATTTATATTCCCTTAAAGTTATAACTATTTTATAAATATATAAAAAAAAAGGTATAGATAATAAAACCTATACCCTTTTTATTAAAATTGGTTAGTTTTAAAATGGTAAATCTGCATCAGCAGTTGCTTCAGTTTTAGCTTCTTCTTTTTCTGCTAAAGTGATATTTCCATCAGTCCAAACTACTTTTCCATTTCCTAAGTAATTCTTCTGAACTTTTGCATCCCTTTCTTCTTTGGTTTGGCTATCCATAAAAGCAACGTTGTTTCCATATCTAGTTTCATCTTGAACTGATATAGTAAAGTTATAATAGACTGCTCCGTCTTTACCCATTATAAATTTTTCCTTTGGTAATTTGTCAACTCTAATTGATCCTGTAATAAGTGTACTCATAATTTATTTATTTAGTTATTAATTATTTCTTTTTAAAATCATCTGATTCATCTTCCCCAAATACTCCTAATTCATAAAAGCCTGTCAGTTTTAATACTGCCCTGCTTAATGCTCGTTTCTCTGCCATCTCAGCAACATACCAACTATTACAATTACCATCTTTATAGTTAGCACCTTTTAATGCACTACCAAAAGTTTCTAGTATTGTATTTGGTTTTGCTGAAAGATATGCATTGGCTTTAAATACTGCAAAGTTAGTTTCACACTTTACAACCTCATAGGTTATAGTAATGTTTTCTTTTGCCTGTATTTTTTCAATACCTTGTCTAGTGATAATTACATAATGCTGATGCTTATAAACATCATCTTTTTGTAAATCGTACTTTTTGTAAAGTTCTAATAGTTTTTCCCTGTTCATTTTATCTATATTTAAAAAATTCTTTTGATACTTCTATTTGTGCTTCTAAAAATTCTATCTTTTTTAGTAATGCCTCTATTCTAAATTCATACTGTTGTACAGTTGAACTTGTAGTTTCCTGTGAAAAGTTAATGCCTACCATTTAATCTAAATTTAATAATGTTGATTTTGCTATCTCTAATCTTTTATAAATAGCCATTTGAGTAAAAGCATCACCATTTAATACTGCGTGACCTAATTGTTCTTCTAAGGTTTTAATTTCCTTACTTAAAGTTGTTCTTTGTGTTACCATAATTTTAATTTAATTAATATTTTCGTTGAACAAATATAAACAAAAAATTTAATAACTAACTATAAAAGACAAAAAAAAAGGATTAGAAATTAATCTAACCCCTTTTCATAGGTAACAGAACAGAACAATCAAATGTAGTCAATTACATTGAATCTACAAAGTTTTTATATCTTTTTATCATATCTTCTATTTCAAAGTTTGATAGCTTTATTATTTGTTGTGCTTTAATGCTTAATCTTTCTGCAGTTCCCTCACCATATTTTGCATCTAAGTTTACAGAAAATTTGTATTGCTCACCATACTTAAAAACATTACATCCTGCACATTGCACCTGACAATTTACTTCATCCCACCTAGTAGAATAATGTTTACGTGATTGAAAGTGCCCGTTCTGTAGTTTTTTCCATTCATCTACCTTACCACAAGTAAAACAAGTTGCTTTTCCATTTACTGAATTTTTAAGTCTAATATATTGACTAAATACAGTATCTAGCTTTTTAACTAATTTACTTCTGCTTACCTTTTTATTCGATGGCATTATCTAAGATCTGTATAATGTGCCTGATTTCACTTCTTTCAAATTTACCCTCTACCTTTCCATTATATGTTTCTAACTTAATTGAATACATATCTTTTTCTTCTTTCTTGTCCTCTTTGTAAAGGTGGTTTACATCTAATTTGAATTGCATAATTTTAAAATTTTGATTAAAATATTTTTTTATGTAGAATAAAAATAATAAATTTAAATTTTTTTATTTAAACATATATTCAAATATAAATAAATATATCTAAAAATATATTAAAATTAAATATAAAATAAATATAATAATAATATAATAAAAATAAAGACTTAGGAATTATAATCAATAACTACTTTCCTATTGATTTGAATTTTTCAACTCCTCTACTACCAAAGTAAGCTACATAAACAGTAATCAAAAGTGATTTAAGAAGATCAATCCATTCACTATCTACTCCAAATTCAATATTTAAAGAATCTAATAATATTAAAAACACCATTGATACAGTTAAAAATATTAATGTTAATGGTCTTGTATTTTTAGATAGCCAACTATCAGATAAGTTATCAGACTCCCATCGTTTAGTAATCTCCTGTATTTCTATTGTATCTATTTTAAGCAGTTCTAAGGCAATATCTTTATCAGCATTTGATATATTACTATCTTTTTGTATTAAGACTTTAGCCTTATCTAAAATACCTACACTTGGAACAACATCACCAATTATTCCAAGTAACTTAGGTGCAATACCTTTTAAGAATTTACCAACTCTAGTTTCAGAAAATTTCTTTTTAGGCATTTATTTATTTTTATTTAGTAAATACCATTTTTGAATAGTATATCCTATTGTTATGCTTAAAAGGATTATTTTTAGTCCTATATCTATATTGGTCATTGATATGCCGAAGCTACTTAAATTTATTAATATTGTTTTGTAATCTGAAATCATTTCTTATCTATTGATTTTAACTTCTTAGAAGCCCAATTAATACCTGATGTTCCACCCCAACCTAACCAAGCAACATAACCATTGTCTTTCCAAGGTGTGCTTTTATTTTCAGGACTTACCTCTGCATTCTTTTTATGTCTTTGAAATGCTGACATTCTAGCAATAGTTTCCCTGCTGATGTTTTCTCCTTTTGCTAATTGGTTTGCTCTAACCCATCCTGTTCTAGTCATTCCCTTAACTTCACTTCCGTATTTATCTCGCCATCTTAATACTTTCTTAGCATTATTCTTTGCTGATTCAGGATAATCATTATAGGTTTCTAGATTAATCATATTACCTTGAAAAGATTTGTAACAAATTGCAATAGCTTGCGACTTATCGTGGTACTGCATAAGTTGAGGTACACACCTCATCATATAATCCTTTTGGTTTTCTCCTATCTTTTTGTTTGGTATTGGCATATCAGTAATTTATGACCAAGTGTAATATACACCTTGCTTTTTAGTAACTAAAACTTGTTTTCTATTTCCCTTTGATTTATATGAAACGTGCAACCATTTTGGCTCTGATCCAAACTCCCAAATTAGTTGGTCAAAATCTAAATTGTCTTTTATGTAATGAAACATCTCTAGATTTGTCTTTCCACCCATTGATGTAATATCTATTGCATTGCCTGTTAAGTGACTAGAAACTTGCGACCCTTTTATAGCTGAATTTAATTCTTTAGATCTATAAAAACTATTTACTCGTATCGGTGCTTCAACCCAATCACGTAATGGCTCAAAAACTTTTTCAGCTACTAACTTCATATTCTCAATATCTTCATCAGATGGAACATTTTTTATTCCATACTGCTTAGCATAATTTGAATGAGTAGCTTCTTTAAAAGAAATGTGTTTACTTATTTTATTCGCTTTTGATTTTTTCATATTTTAAATTTTATTTTTCAACTTCCTCACCCCTTGGGTAACCAAAGAATGAATGCACAGATTTATCAGCAGGATATACTTCAAAACTTCCAAAGTCTAAAGTATCAGTACTCATAATATCATAAGCCCAACCATCATAATATACAGGAGGGGTTAGTTCGTGTCCTTGGTCATCATAAGTTGCAGGTATCTCAACTACCTTTCCTATATTAACTACTGCCTGAGTACCATTAATATACTGCATAGATGTAACACCCTCTTCGGTTACTTCTTTCCATACACCTTGACTAACTAAATAGTCAAACCCCTCTTGTTCTGTTGGAAAATTTGTTTTGTAAATATTCATTTTTTTATTTATTTATATTGTTGTTAATGTTGCTAATTCTGCGTCTGTTAATGCGGTGTTATAAACTTTTAAATCTTTTACGTTCCCGTAGAATTTTTCGCCTCCTAATCCGTTACTGTCAAAAGATAATTCATTTAAACCCGTAGGCATTAATGGAGCATCTAAATCTTGTAAAACCTTACTTCCATTTATCCAAAAACTTACGTTATTTAAAGACCATTTAATTGCCACTTTATTTAAAATAGTAACATCTGAAACAGTATAAATTAAATTTGCTTGTAAATTACCTTGAGCAACCATATTAGCCCTTAACTGATTACTTCCGTTGTTTAAGTAAATCAAAACCCTATTGGAAGCACTTCCATTTGATAAGCATAAACCTCTATACGTTCCATCATTAGCCAAAGCACTAATCTCCGCATACAATACACCCTCTGTTGAATTTATTACTTGCTCATTAGCACCATTAGTACAAACATCAGCCAACCTCGTTACTGAACTTCCCGATGTAGGAATATACGATGTAGCGTAACTGCCTTGTTCTAATTGTGCGCCCCATATTTCAACATCTCTTGCAGTTACTCCTGCGTAAGTATTTAAAGTAACTCTTGAAACACTTGATGAGTTATATTTTTCTAATCTCTGCCAATCGCCGCTTAATGTAAAAATTTCTTCTGCACCATTAGTTCCAAATTGTATTGTTTCGCCAATTGTACCTTTAATATAAATTGTAGCTATTACATTTGATGCACTTACTGTAAGTTCAAGAGATTGATTTGATGAAGAAAAAACACATCTTGTAGAATTAGTTGAGCCATCAGGCGATATACCATAATCCGAAGTTAAACTTGATTGTATTGTGTTCCAATTACTAAAATCTTCACTATAAGTAACTAAATTAGTCCTCTGTGGTTCAAGTTTTAAAGCACCTTGTGTATTACCTAAAAAATCTATTCTAGGTATTGCATTGCCTACTGTTTCAATTAACCCTGCTTTGTTTACAACAGTTGCGTTACTTGCTCTTGTGAAATCAAAGGGAAGAGGCTTGTAGTTGTCATTCTCGTCATTGTAAGCCAACGTAGAGCCTTCTTTTGTTGCCCATTGTCCTGCTCCGAATTTTAAAGTATTTGCCATATCTATATTATTGTATATTGTTGTCCGTTAGCCATATCTGAAAAGCTAGTCCAAGATGTTAATTTTTCTAGTTCGCTTTCTGTTAATACTGAATTGTAGTATTGTATTTGTTTAGTGTTTCCGTAGAAAGGTTGTCCACCAGCTGCTCCGTTAAAACTTAAATTTTTTAAAGTGTTCGTAGGAAAACTGACACCACTTGTATCTGTTGAAAGTTCAAATCCATTTACCCATAAAGAAAAATCATTTTGTTTGTATTTTAAAATAATTTTATTAAAATTTGTAGTATCTGAAATATAAACTATCCTATCAACCACATTACTACCTCCAGCAACCACATACATTCTTATAGAATTAGAAGCTGCTTCATAGCTAAAAAATATACGATTTGTATTTGTCTCATCTGATATACTAATTCGTCTACTTGTGCCATCATTAGACAAAGCAGCAGTATTAAGAAACAAAACACCTTCTGAATCATTAAACGTAGCTGCATCTCCCGCTCCGTTGCAAGTTTCTGCATTACGAGTAGTAGCACTTCCGTTAGTAGGTATGTAGGAAGATAGGTTGGTATCTGTATGCTGTGCGCCATAAATATAAACTCCATCTGTTCCATTGCCTTGATAAGAAAAAACACCATCTCCCTCTGCTAACATTACAGTAAATAATGAACTTGCTGCATTTGCTTCTGTACTGCATCTATACCAACCATTGCCGTAATCTTCTATTTTACCATTTGCATCCCCACCATTTCCAACAATTCCATTTTCTAAATCAAAAAATTGTCCTCTTGCCTCTGGCGCGCTTGTACTGTGACTTGTAAGAAGTATCCATTTTTTTTCTCCTTTTTTTGCAAATACAGAATAAGAATTATTTTGTGGTTGTGAATATAGGAATATAAGATGTGTACTATTGCTTGAATCTTCAACTAATTTAGAAGCATTATTAGTACCATTAGGGGATGTTGTAATATTACTTGTTATGCTTGAATTTCTTTTATTCCAAGCTGCATTACTAAAATCCTCTGAATAAGTTACTAGATTAGTACTCTGTGGCTCTAACAATAAACTAGGGCATCCATTTACAACACCATCAATCAAAGGGTATTCAAGCCTAGGAACATTAATTGCCATTTCTTCTATTAACCCACTACTATTTATTCTTGTCGCAGTTGTTGCCCTTGTAAAGTCAAAGTCCCCAACCCCACTTTCAGGTAGTACACTATAAACCTTACTTGCTTTATACCCTGATGGTATCATTGCTAAACTTGGTGTTGCCATTTTAAATATCTTTAATTATTTTTATTTTTTTTATCACAGAATATTAATTGAAATCTGCATTATTAACACATCCAATGGCTTCAATAGTACCACCATCTGCGATAACTCTAGCTTCATATTCTCTTGTCAAAGGGTTATTGAAATCATAATAGATGCTTCCCCATCCTACTTTTTCAGGGCTACCCCACCAACTTGTATTATAGATTTCATTTGCCATTGTTTACTTTTTTTTTGTTTTTTTTCTTTAGAAAAACTTTTAACTTTTCAATATTCTTTTTCTTAGGTTTATACGTCATAAAACCCATCCGTTAAATGTTGAATCATAACTAGGGTAAATATCATCATTCGTGTTACTTGTGTATTCAGGATATGTTGCCTGATTAAAACTCATAAAATCAATAAATCTTCTAGAATACCATTCTGCATTTGTTCTTGCTTTTTCAACTAAAAAATCTATTTCGTTTTTATCTACTGAAACTGAGTTTTCTGATGTATGTTTAAATACCCCTCCTTGTTTTACTTGATATGCAGCAAAAGGATAGTAATTAGCCTGTGAATACCATATTAACATAGGTACAATATAGTCATCTAAAATTGTTTTCCATCTTGCATTAGCAGGATCATCTATATTTGGTATTGCAGTAGCTAAACCATTATACAAATCTGTTCCCATTATTTGCTGAACATCTATTTCCTGTGCTATCTTTACAAATTGTATAAACTTGTCAGTCGAAATATTTCCATCCATTATGGAATTTCTGATAAGGTCTGTTCTATTTATGAATAGTTGTGTAGCCATTTATCTTCTTTTATTTGTTGGTAAAAATCCCTCGTTTGGCATATCAATAGGTCGTTTAGCAACCAACTCACTATTCTTTTCAGGTTTAAACCCTGCCTTTCTAGCTTGGTTTACACTAATTGTAGGGGCAAGTGGGCTATTAATATCAATACTTCCTTTTCCTTTCTTCATATAAGTCTTACGCATCCAAAAATGGTGACAAGCCCCACCTCCTTTGTAAAACCAAATAGAATAGGTATCAGCACCCCTTGGTCCCCATCCTGCATTAACTGCTTGTTTGCTCATCATTTCAATATCTTCTTTACGATATATCTTTTTAGCTGCTACCATTTTCTGACAAAAATCTCTAGTAACATTTTTACCCTCTTTGTCAAATGTATCTTTTAAAGGTGCATATTGATAACGAACTTTAAATTGTGTACCATCAACTGTTTCATCTTGACTACTTTTTGCATTTGGTCTAGCAGTTCCTGTTGATACAAATTCCCATAGTTTAGAAAGTAAACTTTTTCCTTTTGTGTTTAGTTGATCTATCTGATAATCCAAAGCATCTTCTGCTTCATAATCAACTTTTCGTTCGTCAATTAATTCCCATTCAGATAAATCTTCATCTTCACCAAAAGATTCTAAAGTAACCTCTTCTAACTTTACACAATTAGGTACTTTCTTTCCATCTTTTTCTTTCATACCTCTTTGCTCATATCCATCCCAACAAGGTGCTTTAAGTTCTTCGTGACTCACGCAAGGCATATAATAAGTAACACCCTCTACCTCGTGTTCGTGATATCCACCACATCCCATTTCTTCAGCTACCTTTTCTGCTTCTTCTTTAGTTTCATAAGCCTGTTTTCCATCTATCTTTTTCAAGCTAAACTTCTGCATCTCAACCCCTGTTTCTTCTTCAATAGTTTCTTTGTCTTGAATAGATTGGTCTACTTCAGTAAATTCTAAAGGTTGTAAGGTTGTAAAGTATAGATTTAAGCTAATATCATTGTAAGCTAGTATTTTGTCAAAGCTATCTATTAAAAGTTCCTGAAAAGGTCTAATAACTGTGTTATCCATTAATAAACTTGCAGTTTTTATTTCATCTGCATTGTTTCCTAATCCTGATTGGTCTTTTATACCTAATAACATAGGGCTTACAATCCTGTGAGCAACCATTATTTTCTTAGTTGATTCTTCAGAAAGGAATTGATATTGATTATGTGCATCAGATAACTGCACAGGGGTTATTTCTGCTTGACTTTCTTTATTATCATTAAATGCTAGAATGAATTTCCCTGCATTGCTAGATCCTGAAAACTTTTCAGCAATCTTATTTTCTATTAATTGTCTTTCCTGTTGGTTAGGTGTACCATTGTTAAAGTTAATTAACATACTAGGACTGAGTCCATTAAGGATATTATTCAAATGATAGTTAGATACCTCTTCTTCAAGTTCTGCATACTGCAATCCACCTTGATAATCCACAGGGGAATAGTAATAAAATCCTGCCTTATAAGGTTGTATGTATAATATCTCAATATTTTCATTTGACATACCAAAAGCAGGTATTCTTAAAGGAACATCATTTCTTTTTATATTTGCCCAATCTTTAAAATAATAATAAGCAGGCACATCACCCTCATCATTACATTTTTCTGCCCTTAAAGTTTCAATAGGTAAGTGTTCTAATTGTGCAATAGTTTTTCTATCCTTAGAATAGATAATTTGTACTGCACATTGTCCCATTAATTTAAGATCATAGCATAATTTTCTAACTACATCTTTTTTAAACAAAGAAACCATTTGAGCATACTCATTTGGCTTAGCGCTAGAATTAGTAGCATTTAATCCTTTTCCGTAAATAGCTTGACTGATTCCATTTATAGCAGCATTATTTGTTGGACTACCATTATACCTATCAATTAAGTATTGAAAATAGTTATTATCAGCACCATATTCAATATAGTCTTTTCCTGATACTTCTTTAATTACAGGACTTGTATAAGTACTTAAATTTACAAAACCAAACTCTGATGTTTTTGTTTTTTTTATAAATTGTCCTTTATTATTTCTTAATCTTGTTTTCATCTTACTAAATAAGTATTATCATAACCATTATAATCTGAATATTCACCCAAGTTCAAATCGTAGTAATTATTATTTAATTGGTCAATATCTTGATTTGTGCAAAATATTCTGTCCTTGTAAATTATTTCTAAATCTGATGTTTTTACTAAATTCTCTGCTTCTAAAAAACTAAATAAACAAGCACCACTTTCAAAAGTACCACCTGAAGAAATTACCCTTTGTTTAAATTCCCCATAAATACCTTTTATGTGATATACTTCTAAATCATAAAACCTATTCTCTGTTAAATTAAAAATAGAAGATAAATCTAAATAATTTCCATTTACTGATGCACTTGGCAATATAATAGAAACTACATCATTTGTACTATCATCTCTTAATTTTATAGTAACACTTGTTTCATATACTCTAGGTATAATCTGTATGGTTTGCTCTATTGTAGACTTTGCTAATATAATCATTATTAATATAACGTAAAAAAATAAGTTATTTGTAAAATCATTAAAGCAAAAAAAAAGCACCCAATAAAGGATGCTTAATTTTTAACTAAATAATAAGATTATGCAGTTGGGACAATTTGTGTTGCATCAGCACTTACTGCTGCATCTAAGAAATAAGGTGCAGTTTCTTCTAATCCCTCAAAGGTTAAAGTAAAACCTGAAAGGTCTCCTGCTGCTGCTCCTGTAACTACAGTCCCTCCTGTGCATTCCATTCCATTTTCAAATCCACATAGGAAGTTGTTACCATAGTAATCTACTACTACGATATAAGGTCTAGAAACTGCAAGTGTTTGCAATTCTGCCTGAGTTTTAGCATCTAAATATGTTAAAGTTAAATTTAAAGTTTGAGTATAAAAGGTTGTTCCATTTTCTCTACTACTTGTTACAGTAGTTTCTAAAGATGAATTTCCTTTTACATTATATTCAAACCAACTTGGTGCAGGGCTACCATCTGTGATAGTTGCTTCCTTAGTTGTGCTATCTACTGCTATCGAAGCTATTGTTCCATAGTCTGCAAATAATACTTTCTTTATGCCTCCAAAGGCACTTTTACAAGGTATTTTTCTCCCTGTTGTTAATGTACAAGCCATTGTTTTTTATGATTTTAAAAAAAAAGGGTAAGTAGATAAATTCTACCTACCCTATTTTATTGGTTAATTAATTAATTATGCGTAAGATACGATATCAGAAGCGATTCCGAATTGTACCCCTGAAGTAAAACGCATTACCATTCTAACATTGTTAGATGCATCTAAATCTGCCATATCTAAAACCTTAACTTCTTGAGTTGAGTTTAGTAATCCTGTACCAAAGTATAGGTTGCTTTTCTGTGCAGCATACATTTTGTCATCAGATAATCCCGGTGATACAAATATCTTAACTCCGTTTACAGTTAAAGACCCATTGTTCCACCATTGAGTACCCATATTCTGTACACCATTTGCTCCAAGTCCGTTAGCACCAAATCCTCCTAATGCTTGAACATAAAGTTTTGCAGCCTTAGATGAAATGTATAAGAATAAATCTTCTTTTCCATATAATGCAGCAGGAATAGCTTCAACAACGTCAGATAATTTCTCTACGATGTTAGCAGCAGTTAATGCAACAGATGTTAAAGCCTGACCTGCAGGTACATCTCCTGCAGTTACAGCAGCAGCAATTAATTTTTCAAATCCATCAAATGAATTTTTAGATCCTGCAGTAGTATCTCCTTGCCAAATGTTAAACTCAGTATTTTGTGCAACCTCAGCAGCAACGTGAGCAATCATAAAATCTGCAAATTTTGGAGGTAAAGATTGACCTAAACCATAGCCCATTTGCTGAGATTCCCAATCGTTTACGAAGTCATACTTACATAATTGTAAATTTACTTGTAATTCAGTTGGTTGTAAAATTCTTTCAGTTAATGTTACAGTTGATGTTGGGTTAAAATCACATCCTGCAGCAGTTACGATTGCATCTGTTGCTAATTTCTTGATTACTTCTTTAAAAGCAATGTTTGATTTTACTGTGATTCCTCCATCATCAATAGTTGATGCACTCAATAAAGCTGCAGCAATGTACTCTCCTGCAAATTGTCCTGCATAAGTAGTAGTGATGTTTGTTGTAGTAGCTAATTCTACGTTTTTTAAATTACTCATTGTATTTTATTTATTTAATTTATTTAATACTCTATCTAATGTTGATGTAAATTTACCTTTAGCAAATTCTACTTTTTTAATTGTTTTACTTTCAGATTCAGGATTGTGTTTAATTGGCTTTGAAGCAGGCTCTGATAATTCAGTTTTAACTTCTTCAGGAATTTCTTCTGAAAATTCTTCTTTTACTGTTCTAGACTTTAAAGGTGCTTGTACTTCATTTGACATTTCTTCTTCTTGCATTTTACCTTCTTTGTCAGCTTTTAAATCTGCAATCGCATCTTCTAGGTTTTGGATTCTTTTTTCCATTCCCTCCCAATCTGCAACATCTGCCATTTCCTCTTCTTTTTTTTCTTCTTCTTCTTCTTCTGCTAAATCTTCAGTAATTTCTTCTCCCTCTTCTGTTTCCTTTGCAGGCACTTCATCAGACACTTCTCTAACATCTGCAATTTGCCCCTCTTCTTCAACTACAACTAATCTACCATCTTCTAGTAAATATTCCCCAACAGGCATTGCTACCTTTTCATCATCTGTTACTATAAAGATTTCTTTTCCTTTCTCAAATGATTCTGCACTTACTATTGTGCCATTCTCTAACTTGGTTTCTTCAAGTTTAACTTCAATATTTAGAAGTGTTTTAATTTGATTTAACATTTCGGTTGATTTCATATTATTTATATAACGATTATTAATTTAAATTTTGCATTTTCAGTTTGATCCTGTAATATTTCCTATACCTTGTGCGCCAATAGACCCATCACAACAATCTCTAGAATATGTATTGGTGTCCCAACATAAACAAGCACGTGAACTTCCCTTAGGGCTTGTTCTACTGCCTATGTAAATGCCTTTGTTTTTTGGCCTATTCCTGTTCATTAGTTAAGATTTCAATTATTTTTAATAAGGTCTGTTTATCACTTTCACTTGACATATCTTCTTTAACCTTTTCTTTAGGTGCTTCCATTTTGTCTGCAAAATAACCCTCAATAGAAAAACCCTTAACTTTATTTGTTCTAACATATTCATTCCAAACTTCTTCATTATTAACTTTTACTGCCCCCATCCAAGTTCCAACAGGCACATTCAATCCGTACTTTCTAGACTTGTCTTGTACCTCATCTTCAACTATCCAACTTTCTACCAATGTTAAACCTTTTAGATCTTTAGAGTGTTCTAAGGTTGAGTTGTTTTGATAGCCATTTCTTAAATACATTTGTGATGCTTTAGAAATAGTATCTTTAGAGAAAAATATGTAATAATCACCCTCTTCTCCTTTTCTGTATATTGGTTTATTAGGTATTAATAAAGCACCTAGTAATATTCTTTTTTCTTTGTCAATCTCTGCTAACTTAACTTCCTCACCTTTTAAAGCTACAAAGTCAGATTCTATTGCAGGACTTTCTACGATTGAAATTGCTTCTATTCCACTTTCTTCTTGTTCCTCGTCTAATATTAATTCAACTATTCTCATAATGTTATAACGTATTAAATTTTAAATTTTGCTTTTTTAACCTATTGAAGCATCATCAATAATATTTCTATCTAATTCTTGCGCAGTTGTTACCTCACTAGAAACTACAAATGCCTGAATAGGTTGTTGCGTTTGACCACCTATTGCATCTGCTAATTGGTTTGTACCACTTGCACCTACTATATTAAATGCAGGTGGTATTGATGGGGTTGGTGGTATTCCTGATGGTTTTGATGGTGATGCTGAAGCACCTCTACCTGATGGGTCTTGCTTTTTAATTGTCGCAATGTTTTTAACTGCTACTGCTGCTGCTAACCCTGCTGAAACAACAGGATATGCAGGGAAAAAAGTTGTTATTGGTGATTTCTGTGCAGTAGTATAAGCATTTTGAACACCCTCTACTCCACTAATTGTAGCACTAGCAATAGCAAATGCCTTTCCTACCTTTGAGTCTTCCCCTGCTAATTGTGCAATTTGATTAAAAGTGTTTTTAGCATCTGACAAGGTTTGTTTTGTTCTTATTTCTTTTAACCTTTTTTGCTTTTCCTCGTTTTTATCTTTTGCATCTGTAATTTTACCATCATAAAAAGCTATGATATTTGCCCTTTGTTCTTCATTTAGTATTAAGTCTTCAATTTCTTTTAACTTTCTTTCTTTTTCTAACTCAAGTTTTTGTACTTCTGTTTCTGCTTTTGCATCTTCCCTTTGCTTTGTGATATCATCTAATATTTTATTTACTTCTTCAGTATTTTTAATTACCTTTTCAAGTGATTCTTTTTTAACAAACCCAATTCCGGGCAGAAATGTATATTCATTTTCAAATTCATCTGCTTTTGCTTTTAATCGTGCTGCTTCTTCAGCATTTAATGCTATAATTTGACTTGTAACTTCTTTTGCTTTTGTTAGTTTTGCAGTTTCTAGGTTTATAAGTTCTGCTTCTAGCCTTGCTTCTTCTTCCTTATCTTCTATTTTAGATTTTCCTAAAGCATTTTCCTTTTGTTTAGCTTCAAACCTTAATCTAGCTGCTTCAATTTCTTTATTTGTTATTTCCTCCTCTATTGCTCCTGCTTGTTTTAAAAATTCAATTCTTTCAAGTGTACTAAACTTTTCTTTATCAATAGCTTTTTCTAATAAATTTGCCCTATCCCTATTTGCTTTTGCTCTATCTACAATATTTTTCCTTTCTATCTTATCTGCCTTTGCCCTTTGGTCTGCTATTTGCCCTGCAATTATAGCTTCTTCTTTTAATTCTTTTACAAATCCTTTAGTTGATTCTGTTACTTTATCTATTGTATTTTTAACCCCTGTTAAACTATCTACGTAACTACTTCCTGCTGACTTTGCATCTTCTAAAGCACCTTTAAAATCTCCACTAAATACTTTTTTTATTGCCTTTCCTAAAAAACCAAAAGTATCAATAAGACTTTCAATCCTATTAGTTATATTTTCTTTGATTGAATTTTTTAAATCAATTATAGCTTGTTTAGGATTCTCAAATGCTGAAATAATAGCCTCACCAAAGTCTGCTAATAAATCAACTAGGTTACCTACAACTGAGCCAATTATACCCAATAATTTTGCATACTTGTTTTGACCCTCTTCTGATGATTTAAAAGCAGTTGTTACTGCAGTAATAGCAATCAATAATGCACCTATCCCTGTTCCTATTATAGCAACCTTTAAAAGATTCATCCCCTTAGTTGCACCACCTAAGCCACCTTTAAGGTTTTTTAATCCTGATACTAAACCTCCTGTTTGCTTATCCACTAAACCTAAAGCACCACTATAATCTGCAGCATTTTCTGTTGCTTCCTTTAGTTCTTCATTTGCTTTTTTTCTATCCTTATTTAAGTCTTTTAAGGCAATCTTTTCATCTTTTAAGGCTTCCTTTTTGGCTATTAAAGCATCCTTTATTTTCTTTTGTGCAGCTAAGTCTGTTTTAGATGTTTTATCTAACTGCTTTTCATATTGGCGAATTTCTTTCTCTAGGTCATCAATTAAACTTTCCTGTAGTTTTAATGATTGATTTAATTCATCAACGTTTTTCTGTGCATCTTCGGTGGATAGCTTTAAAGTATATTCTTTTTCTATTGCCATTTGATAGTATTTTTAATATGTTTTAATCCTGACTTTAAGTTTTTAGGCAAAGCATTTTTACCCTGTGCAATTTTTATATTTTCCGTTTCTCCTTTTGCTATCTGCAATAAGTCTACTATATTTTTTATCATAATGTTGTGAATGAATATGGTGCTGATGGTGATGATGCATTTAATAGAATATCATAAGCAACAATAGTTACAGTATAAGTTGTTCCTGATGTTAATCCTGTAATCGTATCTGAATAGGTTGTTTGTAATGGTTGTGCCATTGACCCACCAACAGGGCTTCCATTGAAAGATACAACGTAATAAGACATAGTAGTTCCATCAGGTGATACAGATGGATTCCAATTAATAGTTACAGATGTTTGACCTATATTAGTAGCATTAACCCCTCCTACTGTACTAGGTGGTGCTTCTGATGTTGTAGTTAATGTACTTTTAACATCATTTAATAATTCAAAGTCTGTTTTCCCTGTTGTTAAATTAGTGGTTAGAGAATTTATCTTATAATTATTTTGACCTATTTGTATGAGGTTATTTAACTGCAAATTATAATAAATCTTCATAGGTAGGTATGCAGTAACCTTTGTTAATCTTCTTCTATTATTAAATACGTTACTTATGTATGTTCTATAATCAGTATAAAATAAAGTATCTGTAAAAGCTAAAGAATTAACTCCTGCTTCATTTGCCTGATATTCATTTATCTCATTTCCAAAATGTATATTTTCTTTACTTGTAGATGATGATAAAGCCAAAGCATTCGATGGAATAAAGTATTCGTCAATATCTTCAATCTCACCCTCATCAAAACCCCTTATTCTTATAGATGTTCCATTACCCTCTCTTATAGGATAAAATAATAAAGGTGACCCAAAGTAAGGCTCTTGGTTGTCATCTACAAAATAACCCCATTGAACATCTGTTGCAGTTCCACCCTGCACATCATAAAGTCTTTCATATTGCATATGCTCAAAAGGTACTTCTAGGTTGTAGGGTTTTGATGGTGCATCAAATATATCTCCATTTAAAGTATATTGTAAGCTACCCCATTGTGTATTATTTAACTGCTCAAATTGTTTTGCTAAAAATGTTCCTAGTCCTTTATATTTAAATTCTACACTTGAAAAAGGTAACGCAACATTAACTGCTGATTTTGTAGTATCTAAATACTTGTCAATATTTATAGGCTCTGATACAATATTTGAAAATTCAACACATTCAACTGACTCAACAGTTCCTCCATCTGCAATTACCCTTTTTATATATTGATTCCCTGTTCCTGCATCATAATAACTATCCAAAGTTCTAACAACAATAGTTCCTGTATTATCTACATAAGCAGTTAAATTAAACATCTTAAAAAGACCTGTCAAGAATTCTATGATAGTCATCTTAGGCATTTGCTCCTGTATATTAAACTCCTTAAAAGCAGTTGTAGTAAATGTTGAAGCATTAGAAAAAATCATTTGCCCATTATTACCAAAGCCACCGATAGTTCCTGTTGTCCAACTTACATTCATTGTTATACTACTTGCTGCAAAAGTCATAGTAGTAGATGATGCAATTTGAATAGAATAAGTACTATTATTCCAAGGCACTAATATAAGTTGCTGATTGCCTGTTCCTGTTTTTTCTCCTACAACTATTGACCCATTTCTAATAACCCTAACAGTATAAGCATCTGTCGTATTTGGTGGTACAACATCTAAACTTAAAAAAGAAATGCTATAAGGTGATGTAGCAGTAGTTGATACAATTCCATTTGTTGCATTCGCTACTGATGGTTGGCAGTTTGTAGTTGGAACGCATACTGTTGTATTTAACTCTGTTACTTGTGTGAAATTCTGTAATACTTGTGATGGTGCTTCTACATCTCCTTTCTTTCTATGCAACCACATAAAAAGATTGTTAAACTTTTCATTCGTAGCATCATTAAAAAAATCATCTGAGAAAGTAATTGTTTGACCACCTTCAAATTCTTCTTTTTGAATAACATCTAATATTTCTTGTACTTTTATAGCATATTTAAATTGAGTGTAATTAACCCCATTTTGATTAATTGTCCCTGTTCCGTGATGTGCTATATTGTTAATTTGTTCTTCATTGTCATATTGTTCGTGTGACCCACTATCGTAAATTAATCTATTTGTGTGGGTAATTAAAGGCACTATGATATTACCATTTTCTTGTGCATTTTGCATTGCAGCAATAACATCATCAAAGCTATAAATTTGATTTAATGATTGTGGGTATTGTAATGCTGATAATTGAGTGCTACCAAGTAAATCTTTTAGGTTTACAGTATTTCCAAAAAACGTAACATTATAAGTATGAGGTACATTATTTTTTAACTTTACTCCATCTAGTTTTAACATACCCTCTTTAAAAGGTAAGTCATTTAATTCTAACTTTGATGGTACTTTACTTCTAGCATCAAAAGTATCATCAATATCAAAATTATAATAATGAGTAAAAATCTTGTTGTTTACTTTAGAAGCAGGAACTGCGAATGTCTTAGTAAATTCTGTAAATATTTTACTAATATCTTTTACGTTTTGTAATGTCTGCGTAAAAGAAACTGATTCATCTTTGAATAAATCTACCCTTTGACCCTGTATGTAAAGTTGTAACTTTTGCATCTATGTTATTCTATGTTACTTTATGTTATCTTATGTTATTTATGTAATCGTATGCTTCTTCAAATTCCATTGTATATTCTATCAACCTATCATTTACAGATGTTTTAAAATTTACTGATGAGGTTTTAACTTTTACAGGAGTAACAATATTAACCCTACTATCTTCCCTGCTTGGTATTTCCATCCATACATATTCTGATAATAGTAATTGCTCAAAGTATTCATTTGCAAATTCAGGGTAATATCCACTACTTAGGTTATGCGTTCTTTTTGCCTGTGTGTTAAATACTTTATTTGGTGCATTTCTATTGGAATAGGTTGCGTGATCATCTGTTGGGTATGTAATTGTGTTAGATTTAAACCCCTCGTTAGTTCTACCTATTGCAGTTGTGTTTTTTAAGAAAAACCAAAGTTCTTGTTGTGCGCCATACTTGTTAATAAATATGACTTTTTTTCCATCACCATATTTAGTACAATCTATTCTTTTAATTGTTACAGTAATACCATTCCAAACCACACTTGTTGGAGTACCACTAACTATAAGTGCTGACAAATTACCTGATAAATCAACATTTGGCAATATTGCAGCTTTCCCTTGTGGTGCTAATACTGTAATATTAGTTGTACCACTTGAATTAAGTTCATCTGCAATCAAAAACCTCGGTCTTAATTGATACACCAAAGGGTTAGAGTTTTCTGTAAAAGTTCCATATGATTCAAAACCTCTATCTGTATAAGTAGTTGCACTTCCTACTGCAGCACCTTGACCATTTAACCCTGCGTAATTTGTTATAGTTGTAACTATGTCTACATATTGTGCGTGAAAATTACCCTTGTATTCTATTTCTAAATAATCCCTTGCAAGTTCTGATATATCAAAATTAACAGATGTACTCGCTTCTACATTCTTTGTTAGTGTATATCTTAATGTTCCATCTACTGTAACTGTACACACAGAAGAAAGCACCCCTGACGATGGGATTTCTTTATGTTTAAATTGTGGGCTTCTTAATGCTATATCTGCCATTGTTTATTTTTTTTGTCCTAATATTATTGAATTATCTACATCTTTAACAAAACCTGCATACAATTCTTGTGATAGTTTTTCTATTCCTTTTTCAAATGGTTTAGTAAAGAATAAATTTGCTTTTAAACCTTTGTTGTAAATACTTCTAGATATTAAATAAGTCATAGTCTGATAACTCATAAACCTACCTTTTTCATCTCTCCATTGAAACCTTTTCTTTTTAAGCCAACCATCTATTCCTTTCCTTAACCCACCTTTCGGTCCTGTGCCACTTCCATATTGAAATTGTGATAGAGCAGCCTGTGTTTCAGGATAGGTGCTTGTTTTTCCTTTTACGCCTTTATCTACAAACATTCCGTAGTCTTCCATTAAAAAGTCTACTAGGAATTCATCTGTGTTTTCTAGTATATCATAACTTAAAGAATTGTATAAGTTACCACCACCTTTTTTATCTTTTGTTAGATTTGTCCTAGCCTGTTGTATAACGTATTTTGCATACTGTTCTAGGGCATCATTTAAATTCTTATACCCATTCATTAGCAAATGTAAATATCATTGTATATCTGAACATCCATTGTTGCAGTCCATCCTGCTAGTTGATTATCAAACCTATCATAGAAAGGTGTTAGACTTGGGCTTCCATTTAATTGATACATATCTGTATGTAACTGACCCATTCTAAGTCTTTGTATAAGCCTATTTAAGACTGCTAGTTGATTGTTTAGAATATTCTGTATATCGTTATTTCCTGTAAAAATATCTGTCGTTTCTAGCTTTGATTGATTTACAATATCACAGGCTAAAATACTTATATTGAAATCTAGGGTTTGTTCATTTACTGTAACATTGTTCACAATAATATGACTCAATGGGAAGATATCTTGTTTGCTTAAATTAACATCAGTAATGTCTCCTGTTGTAACTGTGTTTACATTTACATCTGCTAGTAGTTGTTCTTTTATGGTTTCAGTTAATTGATAGTAACCTCTTACTCCCTGATTGCTCATTTAAATTTCTTTTTAATTTGTTTTGCTTCCATTTCGTTTTTGTCTTTCATAAAAGATAGCATTGTAAAGCATTTATGCATTCCTAATTTAGTGATATCTTCAAATCGTGTAATGTCTCCGTTAGCGAGTCCAAAAATTGATTGATACCATCCCCACTTTCTTGAGAATTGAGATACTGAGTCAAGGCTTCTGTCTCCCCCTCCTCCAAATAATTCATCATAGTTTGCGACAATTCTAGACCTAAATTCCACAAAAAAAAAATTGATGATAAAACTGCATCCATAGGCATATCCAATAAATTAACAGAATTTTCTATTTGGTATTCTTCAATATTATATTTGTCTTTTAATCTTACTATAATTGGTCTGTATAAAACATTCATAGCTTTCTCCATATTATCCCAATCTCCTATAAAATTATCCAAGTCAATATATTCCCCTAGCAGTAAATCGTCTAATTCAGGGTGAAAGCCATACTCTACACCATTTAATTTAAACTTTGATACTAGACTAGGCTTTTGATTAAATAAATCGCTTAGAACGTTTATTATATCGTTGGTGTCTTTTAACTTTAACCTGATAACATCTTTTAGATCTATGTTACAGAAAATTTCAATCATCTTAGCATTTAGAAATCTATCTTCTGTTTCACTTTGTTGAATCTTTAAAAACCTTTTATATTGTCTTAAAGTAATTTCACTTAATGAATTTGGTATTTTAACTTTAATTGCCATACTATTATAACGTATTTTATTTAGTTTTTTATTTCAATAAAGGTAATAAAAAAAAGGTAGCCATTTCTGACTACCCTTTAAACGATTATACTAAACTGTGAATCACTGTAGGCGTATAACCTTTTTGATGTAATATTACACTATATCATACTAGCTTCAAAACAAGTTCCTGAACAATACCCATCATCTGTTTCTAGTGGCTTACCACATTCTGAACATTCGTATTCTTTTTGTTCGTGTGGGTTTAAACAATCGTACCATTCCATATCTTAAATATTAAAAATTAATCCTGTTATCATTCTTAAAATAAAATAGCTTGGTGCTATTATTATTATTAATGTTTGTAATTTTTTCATCTGTTCTTTTTTAAAAGGGGTTTTTACACCCCTTGTTAATTATTTATTTTAAGATAACCATTTATCTTTTAGTCTGAATGATTTTCTTATTACTTCAATTTTTGTGATATTGTTTTTTGGATTCATCATTTTTATAATGCTATTCATTTCATTTTTGTTTGATGGTAATTTTTCCATAAATAAAGTATCTTTATCTGAAAAAGAAACTGCTACATCTACATAACTGTAATAGGTTTTGTTTTTGTCTAATTGTTCTACTGTTAAATAATTTTTCATCTGTTCTGTTGTTATAATTAATAATATTCAAATATAACACTATTTATTTAATTAACAAAATATTTAATAACTTTTTTTTAATGTAAAGTATATTTACCAAAGTTTGGTTTACTTAATACTGAATAAGTAGCATATCTGATAGCATCAATTAAGTGGTTATTTTTATCAATAGGTTTATTAATCATCTTGCCACTTCTATCTTCCTGCCATTTGTAATTTCTAAATTCTTGTATTGCATTATGGCTATCCTTTAAGATATGTATTTTAAATCGTTTTAATAGATCTATTCCTGCATTTATACTATCAGCACCTTTTAAACTTGGTCGTACATTCCAACCCATTCTACGTAGTTCCTCAATCAACCTAGGCTCTGCTGAATCAAAGTATATTGTTTGTCTTTCTATTCCAACTTCTTTCCATTTCTTATGTATGTCTATTGTAGTCATTTGAGTTTGATACAAATGTTCTTTAACATAAAGGTCATAGTCTTTTCTAAATACAGAAACTAAACTTGTAGGGTCATTAGTATATCCTGCATCTGCACCAAAGCTAATAAATTCTGCATCTTCAGGGATTTGATTAACCTCAACATAACTAAATATAGTTGATTTACTGATTCCCTTTACACCAAGTCCGTAGATTTGCCAATATTGTTCATCAGTATATTTTAGTCTTTCAATTTCTTCTTTAATGCTATCACTAAGGAAACTATTATCCAAATAAGTAGTAATATTAAAATCGGCATCTTGTCTTGGTATTACCTTGTCATAAATCCAATGGTATTCATCTGATGGATTAAAGTCAAGAATTATTTTTTCATCTGTTCTAAATATTAATTGTTGCCAATCTTCATAATCTAACTCATTGGCTTCATTTATAAATAGTAAGTTTCTTTTTCTACCTCTAACTTTTTGTGGTTGATCTAAAGAAATAAATTCTACTAGATTACCATTTATCTTGTATTCGTGATTTGATTTATTATGGTTAGCTTCAAAATAGCAATTATGTAATTTTAATATATCTAAAAAATCCCTCATTACAGATGCCCTAACTGATGGGAATGTTTTTCTACATATTGTTATTGTCTTTCCTGTATTCTTTAATGAATAATGAAATATAATATAAAGCAAGATATTGTACGTCTTGCCTGATCTTGTTCCACCTTGTTCTATTGATATCTTTTTATCAGACTTTAAAAGGTGTTTAAAAACTACGTTAGTCTTTATTTTCAATTATCTCAATTTCAAAGTGTGATGGCATTCCGTCTGCCCCTGTTATTTCTTGTCTTTCTACATAACCCCTTTTCTTTCCTTTTGTCTTTAAATAGAATATAGTTGCTGCAGTTGAATCTGCTGCTATCTGTTTATGTAATTGGCTTTCTGCAAAGTCTAAAGCTACATTCTCTATTTCCTGTACTGCTATTGCAAACATTTCATCTTCCTTTAGCCATTTGTAATATGTGCTTCTAGGTATATCTGCTTTCTTACAAGCTACCGTAACAACACCTAAACTTTGTTCTAGTGCTGCTAATAGTGATTCCTTTTTAATATGTCTACTTTCGTTCATTATAGATTTAATTTTATTGTAAACTCATTCGCTTTCCTTTTAACATTTGAAATCATAGATGGGTATAATTTAATCAAATCTTTGATAGCTTTTTTTTCCATATGAATAGTTCTATAATCTTTACATCCACCATCTTTTCCCCAATGGTCATTTTCCCAATGCAAATATCTTATAGCTAAAATCCCACCTTTATCTTTTATATGTCGTAAGCAAATTTCATAATCTTCTTTAACAGGAAAATTCTCATCAAAATAATATTCTCCATCATTTATTATTCCCATTAACGATGCAGTAACATAACTTCTAGTTAGAATAGGTTTATAAGGATATGTCCCTCTAGGTGAACTTTCAGTTCTTGTTCCCCAAATTTTATATCCCATTTGTTCGCTTAAATCAAAAAACTTTAAAAATTCTTCCATCCAAAAGCCTTCATCCCTTACTTCTATTTTTTTAGTATTTCTTTTATCTAGAAAATTATATCCAACATTCTTAGCATCATCATCTAACATCACTACCCATTTCTCGTCTGTATTTTTTAATATCCAATTTCTAGTATTTGTAATACCCCTTACTTCTTTTGGCACACAAACAATATTTTTTATTAAATCTTTATACTGATGGTATTCGCTTTCAGGAATAAAAAAAGTAGAATTAGGTAATATCTTATTTGTTGTGGTAAGCCCTGCTCTACCCTTACTTGGTACTGCTATCAGCATCTTTTATTCTTTTTTTAAATTCATCCCAATATAATACTCTCTCTAAACTAACTGAATCAAAACCACTTCCTTTTTTATATCCACCTCTACGCACCATTTTTAGTTTTAAAGTTTCCTTTAATTCTTCCCAATCAACAGAATTTGGCTCTGCCATTATAAGTATGTATTCTTTTGGTGGCTCTAATTGAACAGATTGTGGTAATTCAATATCATCATCTTCTTCTAAATCATCAATAGCATTATCAATATTTAAATCTAAACCCCAATCTTCTAATAAATCAGTATCCCAATCATTTGCTAAAATATCCCAATCCCATTCCCCAAATCCTACATTGTCTTTAATTATAAATTCCTGTGCTTTTTTTTCATCTAAATCATCTGCCTGTATAATATACACTTCTTTTAATCCTATCTCCTTACAAGCCTTGTAACGCATATTTCCACCTAAGATAATATTATCCTTATCAACCACTATTGGTCTAAGTGATAACATCTCAGGAAATTCCTTTACACTATTAACAAGTTTCTTAAACTTATGTTTGTTTATGAATCTAGGATTAGCATCATTTTCTTTTATAGATGATATACTAACCTTTTGTATTTTAGCTTTGATCATTGTATTAAATTTTCTCTAAGGTACAAAAAAATTATTTTCTGTATATTTTTGTAATTACTAATTGAAATATTCCAAAGTAAACAACAATGTCTTCTTCGTATATTTGTTCATCTTCAAAAGGGTAATGTCTGATACCAAACAAAACCCCTTTAAAAACTCCTGCTTTAATTTCATAACGTAATAATTCCATAGTAAATGTTTCTATTATAACGTAATAAAATACAAATCTTTTGTTACCAATCTTCAGGAAATAGTTTTTCTGCTATTCGCTTACCTACTTTTGCAACAATTATTGCAACAAAAATCCAACCTAGTGCTTCAATCATAATTTATTTATTTTAACTTTTGGTTATAACTATTAGTTATTATCTGTATAGTTTTTTTAATTTTCTTATCTTATTTCTTTCCTTATGTAAAGATTTACTCTTTTTGTTATTACCAATGCATACCATTCATTGAGGTACTGCTTTCTATTACTTTACATTCATCTTTGTTTTTCCAATTCCAACTTTGTTTCCATAAACTTACCTTTTCGATTATTTCATTTAATTTATCTTTTGGTATGTCGTGCAATACATTCATAATTGGGTCGTTCTTTACTTTGTTTCTTAAATCTAAATACTTTCTTTCAAAGTTATCACATTTGCCCTGCAGGTAATGTATCTTATCTATTTCATCATAATTTAATTCACTTTTAAAATTAAAGCTATCTTCTATTTCTTGCAGAGATTTATTATACATTTTGTATGTTTCATAATTCTTTACTAAATGAATAACAGTTGCGTGATTCATAGTCTTACCCATTGATTCAAAGTAATATGCAATATTAGTCCATCTCATACCTAGCTTTTCTCTAAGAATATAACAAACCAATGCTCTTAACTCTACATAGTTTCTTTGCCTAGTGTTTAAAAATATATCCACTCCTGTCATTTCAACTACACCCTCTGCTACTTTTTTATAATTTCTATCCATTTTTATTTCTTAAAATTTGTATTTCTCGTTCTAAATAATCTTTTGCTTTTAATAAGTCCCCTAGTTCGTCTTTCTTTTTCCCTGCTCTAACAATATACTTTAAGATATTACCCCTGTTAAAGTTAAGTGAGTAATCGTTACACACGTCTATAATATCATAGTCTTTTCCGTTATCGTAATGTGTCTGTGTTGCTTTCATTCAGTTAATAGTTTTAAAAGGTTATAACATTCAGCATATTTCTGTCTAGCTTTGCCTTTGTATTCTTGTTTAAATAATTCGTATAGCTTTCTAGTATATTGGTATTTAGTTTGACAATCTGAATAATACTTTTCTGCAAACCTTTTACCTTTCCCTTTAAAGTAATTTACATTGTCTGCAGTATCTCCCATTATCATTTGCTCATAAAAATTATACATAGCTTCATCTTCTGATATGTCTAGTATTTCTTGGTGTTTGTAATGGTAGTTATACATCAGGCAAGGAAACTGCTTGTAGTCTTTATCTATTGATACTATCATAACTTCATTTCTACCTAGTTCATCTGTAAGTTTTTTCCAATACC
>JACSEK010000014.1_pt1 | contig 31820 bp, 35 predicted proteins | sample 8225431 | NCBI WGS metagenome assembly JACSEK01 (sample SAMN15704673, study PRJNA253121) | viral metagenome | isolation source: viral DNA from sea star tissue collected in USA, Olympic National Park... | host: Pisaster ochraceus | collected 2013 | reverse complement strand
TGACAACATAACATAAGAGTTCCCTACACTTTTCCCTAACCCCGTCACTTCTGATTTACATTTGTTTTGTTTTTCGGATTTGGCGGGTTTTTTGACGCATTATTTGTTGCATGATATCTTCAGTTTTTTACGTTTTTTACAGCCCTGATATCTTGGCAATCCAATCTTCACTTCTGATATCCGTTTTGAGCATTTTGATATCTTGAATCTTATCGCAAGATCGATTGGGGATATCGTTTTGAGCAAATGATATCTTGAATCTTATCGGAAGATTACCGATTGATATCCGTTTTTTATCGCAAGATTAAAGATTGATATCCGTTTTGAGCGATTGATATCATAAAAAATCGGCGTTTTGACTCGCTGATATCTTGTTTTTTACAGCGTTTTTTACCAAGCAGATATCCGTAAGGGACTGGTCATTTTGAGATATCCGTTTTGACTGGCTGATATCCTATTTTTTACTGGGCGTTTTGAGATATCCTCAAGGCGTTTTTTACCGTTTTTTACCTGGAGATATCTAAAAAAAAATAAAAAAAAAAAAAAAAAAATCAAAAAAAAAGGGGATTATCTCCCCTTTGCTAATAAATCCGCAACCGTTCTAATTGTTGCGTAAATAAAACTTGCTACTAATAAAGCGTAAATTGTAATAAATAAATAAACCATGTGTTTTGTTTTTAAAAGGGGCTAATTAAAGCCCCATGTTATTAATTATTTGTTTTTTTTGTGAAAATTAATCATTTCGCGTATTGAACTAATTAAAGCAATAATTCCAAAAATACACGCAATGCCTAAAATATAAACCATAATATCAAGTATTAAAAAGGGGCTAATTAAAGCCCCATTAAATTTATATTTCAGTTAACATTTCTTGCGTTACATTATTAGCTAATAAATAAGCTTTTAGTGTTTCGCGAAAAACCTGCGGTAAAATTATGCGGTTGTTGTTTTTGCTTTTCAAACTTTGGTTTGGTTCGCAAAATTCCACCGTAAAAGCAACCATACAACCTTTTTCATTTAGGTTTTCCTGTTCACTTTGCACCGCGGAATACCTATTCCAATCACGGTTAATAGTGTGAATGTTGTAAGCTTCTTTTTTGTTTTGAATTGGTTTTTGTTGCATAATTTGCGCAACCGTAATACCTTTCAAACCCGCATTGTAAATAAGCAGTAAAACATTGTTTTTCATTGAAACGTGTTCAGAAGTGCTTCGCTTTTCATTGCGTTTTATTTCTTTGGTTATTTCAATTTGCTTCTGCATTTCAATTTGTTTCGCTTGAAATTCTGCAAAAATTTGTTCCGCAGTTTGTACTACTGTTTTTACTGTTTTTGGGGTACTTGTTGAATTTTTCATTTTTGTTTTGTTTTAAATTAAATGAATGTTTTTTTCGCTTTTCCCGTGTTCTAAAGTAGTTTAAACTTTATAAACCAAACCTAACCTTTTTAAAAGCGGTTCGCTATGCACACACCCCGTATTTCGCGGTGTTGGTAGGTGAAGCAAATATTACTTCCTTACTACATAGTAAATATACAACCTTTTGTAGTTTCTTACAAGTAAAAAAAAACAGTAAAAAAACAGTATGATATTTCTTGTAAAAAGCGGTTTTTGTTGCATTATTTGCACTGTTTTACCTTGTTTTGTGGTTATTATGTAAAAAAAACAGCCCCCCCATACCTTCCGCGTCTGCCAAGGATATCCGTCTTTTGATTTTTTGCCGTCTATACGGAAAATATTGAAAATTAAAATTTTTTTGAACCTTCCTTAAAGATATCATTGAAAAAAGACGTGTCTTATCTATAAAAAATAGCCTTCGCTTAGGATATCGTACAGAAAAGACGCCTCTTATATAAAAAACGTGGCTTACTGTTGGAAAAATCATAAGTGTTACGGTGCAATAAAAAATGTTACAACGTTAAGGCTCAAGAAGATAGCCAAAAGTGTTACAACTTTGTTACAAAAATGTTACAAAAATGTTACACCCCTAAAACGCTGTAAATAAGTAAGTTATATAAATATATATTACTTTTGTAACTAAAATAATATAATATAAGAATAAAGAGGCTACGCAAATCTGCAATTTTAACACTATTTAAATCTAACGTAAGTTTGGGGAGAATTCTGTTACAATGTTACAATATCCCCTAAGTGTTTGATTTAGTAGGGGTTTAGCCATGTAACAAAATGTAACTTCGCGTAACAACCTGGGGGATATCATAGAAAAAGCTCAAAAATGTTACATGGAGTGATCAAAAAACATCCACAAAAGATCAAAAAATTAAAAATGAACTACTCAGAAGTGAGAATTATGGTTTGTGTGGTTCCGCAATTTGAAAAAAGTTTTGTTTAGAAATAAAAAAGCATTACATTTGTATATACATTTAATCTAATAATTATGCCAAAAGGAAAACCAAATATCTCTTTAAGAATTGATGAAGATTTAAAAAAAGAATTTGTTACTGAAACGTATTACAACGACACAAATATGACGGAAGTTATAGAGGGCTTTGTAAAAGTATATGTTCAAGCAAGTAAAAATGCAAAAGGTGAGTAAAAGCAAAGACATATTTGAACAAGCGGCGAGTATTGTTTTGAAAAAAGAAATACAAACTATTGAATTAAAACCAGAAACGGAAAAAAACGAAATAGTTGTACCAAAAAAAGAAACTGATGTAAAAACTTGGTCGCAATTAACAAAGGCAATAAACACAAATCATGCTCAAAGGTTTAACCAAATCTTAGAAAAATTACCTGATAGAGAATTTGTTCGCGTATATTTAAAGGGATTAGAATTTTTTAAACCAAAAATTATAAGACAAACTGGTCAAAAACCAAATACCGGTGATAACACAATAAATATACAAATCAATTATGGCAAAGAAGAGAATACTATCGATGATACTAAAAAAAGCTGATAGAACAACAACAATGTTTCAGCTTATGATTGTTCAAAGTGAATTAGACCATTATTTCGATTCTTTAACTATTGCGGAAAAAGAATTTGCATTAGAACACATGGATATAATTGCAAAAGGAATAGTAGCAGAGGACAAATTAAAAAAAATGTTACAAGAATGATAAAATTTTATTATTGCCCAATAAGAGGTTTATTATTCTACGAAATTAAAAAAGCAAAACCATACAATGACAGAAGTAAAAAAAGAAAAAGAATATAGATTTTTTTTTCATTATTACAAAAGGTACAAATGTTTAAGCATACATTTTAAAAGTAAATGTTACAGAGCAAATGATGTTATTTGTAAAGTTCCAATTAATACAAAGTGGAATAAAACACAACCTAATTTAGTAATGCAAGGCTTTGCAAAACAAATAATAATTGATAAAGATATTTGCACTATAACATGAAAAATATAGAAAAAGATGTTTTAGGTCAGTCTGAAAACGCACTACAACAAAAGTGTTATTTTTGGTTTCATAACACATATCCAGAATATAGAGGTTTACTTTTTGCTGTTCCTAATGGCGGAAAAAGAACTAAACGCGAAGCAAAAACATTAAAACTTACTGGTGTAGTTAGCGGTGTATCTGATATGATATTTTTATTTAATTCTAATTGCTATTTACTTGAATTAAAAAGAGATTTAAGTTACGCAAATCTTTCTGAAAAACAAAAAAAATGGAAAAAATTAGTTGAAGAAAACGGTTTTGATTATTTAGTAATTAGAAGTTTAGAGTCTTTTAGGTTTGAAATAAATTCAATTATAAACAGAAAGTAAAAAATGAATATAGACGTAACAAAAACATTTGCAGAAACACATAAAAAGTATCACGAAAAAATAAACCAGGAAATAATTGATAAAAATAAAACAGAAATAATTGAGCCCTTATATAGATACCGTCAAATAGTTTCCATGGGCGGTTCACGATCAAGTAAAAGTTATTCGATTCTTCAGCTTCTACTTTTAGAGATGGTAAGTAGAAAAGGAATTAAAATTACTGTTTGGAGAAATTTAAAAAACGTATGTAGGCAAACTGTATTAGAAGATTTCCAAAAAATAATAATGTTTGATTACAGAGTTTACAAAGAAATTAAAGAAAACAAACAAACTGGAACCTTCACTTATGTACCAACTAAAAGTAAAATAGTTTTTGAAGGCGCGGATAACATTGGTAAAGTTTTAGGTTCAACACAAGATATTTCTTTTTTTAATGAAATAACAGAATTTAACGAAGAAGTTTATTTACAAATAGCACAAAGGACAAGTGATAGAATAATTTCAGATTATAATCCAAGCAAAAATTTCTTTATGGAAGGTTACAGAAACGACCCCGAAACTTGTTTTATACATTCTACATTTAAAGATAACGCATATTGTCCGCCAAATATTGTAAAGCATTTATTAGGATACGAACCGTGGGAGTCTGGAACATACGAACTTAGAGGAAGTGAATTGTTTTACAAAGATGAACCTATTTCGATACATAATCAACCTCCGCCAAACGAACAAAATATAAAAAAAGGAACAGCGCATAAATACAACTGGCTTGTTTACGGACTTGGAATTGGTGCCGAGAAACCAAATAAAATTTATCAAGGTTGGCGCGAAATAAGTTATGAGTTTTTTGATAATTTAGAATACCCAAGTTATTTTGGTTTAGATTTTGGTGCGTCAAATCCGACTGCTTGTGTTGAAGTAAAATATAATGGCGATGGAGCTTTTTACATTAGGGAAATACTTTACCAACCGTTGCAAGATATTTCTGATTCTTTGCCTACTGTAATAAAATTAAGATGCCCAGAAATAAAAAAAGGAAAAGATATTATTGTTTGCGATAGTGCAAAACAAAACTACATTGACTTATTGTTAAATGAAAACTATATTGCTATGGGAGCAATAAAAGGAGGCGGAAGTGTAGAAGTTGGAATATCTCTTGTTCAAGGTTTTACTATTTATTATGTAAGAAGTGAAAATTTAGGATTTGAATATGATAACTATTCTTGGCAAATAGATAAGAACGGAAAAAGTGTAGATGTTCCAATAAAAAAAGACGATCATTTGCTTGATGCTATGAGATATATAATTTCTTATTTAGTTCCCTATTTAAATATAAAATTGTAAATTTGAATAAATACATTCTGTTTTGTTTAAGTCCTTTTTTCAAGTTCGTGAGACTTCTTGATTAAGGGACTTTTTTTTTCAATTTAATTTTTTTGTTGTAAGTTCGTAAAAATTATATATACGGATGCAATTTAAACTTCCAAGAATTAATATACCTTTTTTTACCAGGTACATTAATGGAGATACATTTTATAATATTAAAGAGCATGGGAATTGGAATAGCTACTATGGTACTAATTTAGAAATAGCTCAAAAACACCCTATCTTAACACCCGCAATTTTATTTGTAGCAAAATTATTTTCCCAAGCTGATATTTGTATTAGAGACAAAGAAACTGGGGAAAAAATATATAATCATTGGATTTTAGATTTATTAAAAAAACCAAACTATTATCAAACACAAAATGATTTTCTTGAAGCACATAATTTTACGCAAATAGCAGAAGGCAAAGCTGTTGTCTGGTTGAGAAGAACAACTGGAATGGCTACTCCTACATCTATGTATTTGTTAGACCCTAATCTTATAGAGTACCCTGAAGAATTTAGAACTTCTCTTGCAAAAAGCAGTAAAAATAATAATATAAAAAACGCAAGAATAATTTACGATAGAGACGGAGAAAACGAAAGTATTCCTTTTAGGGATTTACTTTTTTTCTATGATTTGCCAAATGGTTTGAATACAGAAAATATGTTTGAAACACATAGTCGTCTTGATGGTTTAAGGCAAACTCTTGTAAACACTTTAGATAGTTTAGAAGCTAAAAATGTAATTTTAAAAACTAATGGTAAAGAATTAATTACTGCTGATGCAAAAGCGGGTAGTTTTCCATTAACAGATAATGAAAAGAAAGATGTTGAAGATACGTTACAAAATAATTACGGTTCTGGAAAAAACAGAAAACGCGGAATAGTAACAAAATCAAATCTAAAGTGGCAAAGTTTACATATTGCGTTAAGAGACTTAGGTTTAGATGAAAGTATAAAAGTAGATGGCAATTTAATTTATACAGCTTTGCACATACCAAAAGATATTATTTCTTTAGAAGCTAAAAAAACTACTTATAACAATTTTAAAGAATCGATGGTTTCTTACATTCAAAATGAAATGCAACCAACATTAGATTCTTTTTTGGCAACAATGAATATTTTGTTAGATGATAATAGATATGAATTATACGGTACTTATGAAAAAATGCCAATTATGCAATTCATACTTATTGAACGCTATGATGGAATACAGAAAAAAGCAACTGCTTTAAGTATGTTGAGAAATGCGGGAATTCCAGATGATCTTGCTCTTGAAATGGCGGGGTTTGATAAAAATATACAATTAGAAGATTTACAACAACAACAACAACAACAACAACAAGGAGAAGAAGATGAATAATCATTACACAAAAGAAAAAATTTCAAAACTTAAAGAAGCTCAAAAAGGATTTAATAAAAAATTAGAGCTTACTAAAGAAAAGCAAATAGTTAAAAAAGATTAATTATGGAAACACCAACTTTTAAAACTCGTGAGGAATTATATACTTGGTTAAAAGAAAACAAGGAAGATATAATTTATAGCAAAAAATCTCAATTTAAAAAAGCTGATGGTTTTGGTGCGCCTTGTACCTCTATGCAACAAATACATAAAATTTCAACAAAAGATTTGACTGCAAGTGAACCTAATTCTATAAAAGTTCGTGCAATAATTAACACAACTATGATTATGGACTCGCACAAAGATGTTCATATTAACGGAATTTGGAATAAAACCGTAAAAGAAAATAAACGCATTAAGCACATTCAAGAACATGAAATGAAATTTGATAAAATAATTTCAGACAAAGAAGATTTGGATGTTTATGTTAAACAATATAACTGGAAAGATTTAGGTTATGATGTTGAAGGAAAAACAGAAGCATTAGTTTTTGATAGTGTTATTAAAAGACAAAGAAATGCATATATGTACGAACAATATAAAGATGGAAATGTAGATAATCATTCTGTTGGTATGTATTATGTAAATATAAAAATGGCTTTTAATAGTTCACTTGATGAAGATGCAGAATACAAAGAAATATGGGATGAGCATATTGATGATATAGCTAACAAAGAGGAAGTTGAAAAAAATGGTTACTTTTACGCTGTTTACGAAGCAAAAGCTATTGAGGGAAGTGCTGTGGCGATAGGTAGCAATCCAATAACACCTACTGAAACAATATCAAAAACTAAAACACAACAAGAATTAAAAAATTTAGAAATAAAAAAATGGTTAGGTGTAGCCGAGTAATCACTGCAAATAATCGAACTAAAGCCGACAAATGTCACTTTTTTTAGAACTGAATATTAACAAATAATAATTAAAATCATGGATGATAACATTCAAAAAGCATTAGACACAAGGTTCAAAACCCTTGAAGATTCTTTTGTAAAAGCTCAAAATGATTTGGTAGAAGCTCAAAAAAATAACGCTTCTAAAGATGAAATTTTGAAATTAACAAAATCTATTCAAACGCAAGGAGAGGCATTTGATAATTTTGCTTCTACTCTTAAAGAAAAACAAGTTGATAGCGTTGCAAAACAATTCAACAATTTCTTAAAAGAAAATAAAGCTCAATTAGAGCAGATTGTTGCAAACAAAACTGGTGAGGTTAGATTCACACCAAAAGCTGTTGCAGATATTTCAACTGGTAGTGGTACTACTGTTGATACACCGCCACTTGATGTTAGTACAAATTTAGGTACTTTCAATATGCGTAATGATGCTTCTTTATTAGCACTTGCGAGTATTAGTAATACTTCAAGCCCAAGTTTACCTTATACGGAGCTTACTCCAAAAGAAGGTGGATATGAGTTTGTTGCAGAAGGTGGAACAAAACCACAAATAGACTTTAAGTGGGAGAACCGTTGGGAGACTCCAGTTAAAGCGGCGGCGAATGAAATTTTAACTGAAGAAGCAGTTACTGATTTCCCAAGATTAGAAAGTATTGCAAGAACTTATTTATCTGTACAGCACGATTTGTTCAAAGTAAACGGAATTTATTTTGGAGATGGTACTGGAAATAACCCAACTGGAGCTACTGTTGTTGCTCGAACTTTTAACGCAGCAAACTTAACAGATGTTTTTCCAGCAGGTACATCAAATTTCATGGATGTTGTAAATGCAATTATTACAGACATTTACACAACACAAGCTTATGCTGATGAAGGACATTATATGCCAAACATCGTTTTAATTAACCCAGTTGACTTTTTTGTACAGTTAGTTGGTGCCAAAGACGCTGATGGTTTGCCTTTATACCCACAAGCGGGATTATTTAACGAAGTTCGTATTGGCGGAATCGTTATTAAGCCTTGGATTAAAATTCCAGTAGGTAAAATTTTCGTAGCAGATATGACTAAATATAACGTTGTAAATTACGTTCCTTTTTCTGTTAGAATAGGTTGGATAAATGACCAGTTCATTACTAACAAATTCACAATGGTAGGAGAATCACGTTACTTCCAGTACGTTAAAAACTTAGATCAAGCGGCGTTTGTTTATGATGATATTGCAACTGTAAAGGCGGCGATTACGGCGGCGTAATTTTAAATTTTAACCTTTAAACAATTATATAAGATGAGTGAAACAAAAAAAAGTAGTAAAAAAGAATTAGAGAAAGGATGGTATAACTGTACAGTTATTGCAACTGGAGAGAAAAAAGCATACTATTCTTCAACTATTAATGCTTTAACCGGAAAAGGAATTTTAGAAGTAGGTAACTACATCAAGGATTATTTTTCTCCTACTATGAAGAGATAAGAATTAAGCTAAACACATAATTTAATGATAACAAATAATACATATTACAAAAACGAGCTTTATATTCCACACGCTAAGCCAAGCATCACTTCTGATGTTACGCAAGTAGCGTCTGAGTTGAGTTCTTTTATTGCTAAGTATGAACGTCAATGTTTGATTATGTGTTTAGGTCTTCAACTTTCACTCGAATTTATAAGTAAGTTAGATTCAAAAAGGTCTAACGGTTTAATTGTAGGTGTTGACCAAAAATGGGATGATTTACTTAATGGCAAAACATACAACAATCCAAATGGAGATTTTGTTGAATGGAGAGGCATTAGGTTTAAAAGCCCTGGTTGTTCAACATACGATAGTAGTTTTTTAGCAAATTATGTTTATTCTAAATTTGAGCAAAATTATGACCTTACACGAACTGGAATAGGTGACGGAAAAATTCAAGGTAAAAACATTGAAGAAAGAAGTTCAGCTCCTAAAGTTATGAGAGCTATTCGCGAAATGACGAATATGATTCAAGGTAAGGAATATGATTCTAAAGTGCTTGAAAGAAGAGTAGGTTTTGGAATTGATTATTATGAGGAAAATATGGAAACAAGTTTATATACTTTTATAAGGGATATGAATCATCTTGTTGCCGATACTTATGATAATTTTAAACCTACTTATTGGAATAGACAACAAAACCAATTTGGTATATAATGGGCATAAAAAAAACTATAATAGCAGAGGATGTTTTAGAAAAAGTATTAGATTATTTACCTCTTATGGATAAAAATGGTATTTCATATAAACCATTATTTAAAATAGGAGACCATAAAGAACTACTTGCTTTTTTCAAACAAACTCAAGGTAATTCAAATTACCCGCTAATATGGTTGGAGATGCCTTTTGCAGAAAATCACATTAATAGAAAAAGAGTAAAGCTTAATAACTTAAACTTTATTTTAGCAGTTGAGACTAATACTCAAATGCTATATAATGAAAGGCTTAAAAGCACATTTCTTATTCTAAATGATTTATTAGATAATGTTTTGCATTGTTTTACACAAGCAAATACTATATCTTACGATCTAAATTTTGATATTGTAAAATATGGAAATTATAGTGATGTGGAGACTGCGGGATTAGAAACTAAATTTTCAGATATTTGGGATGCTGTAAAATTAACTATAAATTTAGAGTTAAATAATAATTGTTTAAGGGAAATAAAATTTTAAATTATGGCTAAAAAAATAAAAAAAGCAACAAAAAAAGTTGCAAGTAAGAAATCTTACAAAGGGATTGTGATACAAGAATTTTCTGTTGGTTACAAAAGTGGAACTGTAAAATATAAAATAGGGGACACATTTGAAACAGAAAACATTAATTCACTTAATCATTTAATTAATATTCAAAAACTTAAAAAATGAGTTTAGAAACGATTGCAAGTAAAAAAGCTTCATGTGGCGGTACTAATGCCGATACTGGAAAGCTTGGATGCCAAATAGAATGGGGGACACCTCTTCACGTAATTGGTATTCAAAAAGGTTTTGTAATTCCAAAAGCGACTGTTTGGAACAAAGCTTATATTGACCAACAAGTTCAATTAGGAAAATTTATTCCTTTAATTGGAGCTGAATCTTTTGACAACGAAAGTTCAGAAGATGCAGTAACTACTAATAGTAGAGGCGTAGATAGATTAAATACTTTAGGGTTACCAAAGTACAAATTTACCTATGAAGAAGGACACGAGTTCTATAAAGAAATGGCAAAATTAACTTCTTTTAAAGCATTAGACTTTGTCTTTGCAGATGAAGAAGGAAATTGGAGATTAGCTACAACAAGCGATGGAAATTTTAAAGGATTTACAGCGGGGCAAGCGATTGCAATGCTAACAAACACAAAGACTCTTGGTGGAGACCCTGAGTCTAAATCTTTTTCTATTCAGTTGCTTGATAGAATTCAATGGGATCAAAATTACGAATTCGCATTAAGAGATAGTTTAGATTTTTCGCCAGAAGAAATTGATGGTGTAAATGGAGTAAGCATTTCTTTTGATTCAATTCCAAGCGCGGGTGCAACAAGTGTTGATTTTACAGCAGTATTAACTTCTGATGGTTTAACACCAGTTGAAGGATTATTACAAGCTGATTTATCTTATTCAGTTGATGGCGTTGTTGGTTCAATGACAGTAGTAGAAAATTCTCCAGGAAAATATACTGGAACTGTTTCTTCTATTGTAGCGGCGGAAGTTTTAGGAATTAAAACATACAACATCCCAACACTTACGAGTGTGGTACTTAACAACGGGGTTCTTTACAGAGGAGACTTAGTAACAGTAACTGCGGTTTAAAATTTTTGTTTTAGATTATTTAATGGTTGTTAGAGAAATGGTGTTGGATTAAGTTTCAACACCATTTTTTATTAAAAAATAAATTTATGGCTCAAGCGGGAGATATTTTAGCAAATTATATTTATGAATTGCAAAGACAAGAGCGTTCAATAGGTACAGATTTTGTTAAACTTATAAATAGTAGGGGTGGTTTTATTGTTCTTGCTCCAATAAAAAGACGTTTGTTTAATAATGGAACAGATGGCGATGGAAATTTAATAGGTGATGGATCATATGCAAGTAGCACATTAAGACAAAAAAAGAAACTTAGTTTAAGAACTTCGCATATTACATTAAGATGGAGTGGCGGTTGGTATCAAAGCATGAAAGCTATACCAAATAGATTTGGTGAGATAGAAGTAACTGCAACAAAACAAGTAAAAGGTGGTGATTTAACTAATATTTTAGAATCCAAATACGGAGATAGTATTTTAAAATTAAACCCAAGTGAACAAGAAAATATTGCAAAAATTGTAGAGAACGAAATTTTAACTAAATTTGAAAACATAAAAATTCCGCAAATTGCATTTATATGAAATTATTTAAAAGTTGTAGCACTATTCCAGTTAAGAACTTTTTTCAAGTAATTGAGACAGAAGATTTACGATACTTAATAAAAAAATTTGATATTGAAAATTCTATATTAGAATTATCAAATGATGATATTGTAAATTTAAGTTTAATATGGGAAGAGATTTATTTTGAATATTGTGAAATAACATCAAATCATAAATTAAAAAGCATATTAAAAAAACAATGTTTAATTCAAGAGTGGGAAACAATTTATTATATTGTTTCTAAATGCATTGATATTTTTGATACTTACGGAAAAGAAGAAGCACTTTATTTAATTAATAATTTAAATGATAAAAAATACACAATAGATTTTAATAAGCCTTTAGGTCTTCAGTTAAATAAACTTGATAACAAAATGAAAGGCTTAAAAAACAAAATAAAAATATTTAAAATAAAATTAGTTAATTCTGTAAAAGAAGATAAAGAAGAAGTTAAAAGCAATTTAGAAAGAGATGCTTTGTATCTTGAAAGAAATTTAGATTTAAAAAGAGCTATTAATGTTTCAAAAACACCAATTAAAGTTTGGGTTGAAATGATTGATTTAAGTAAACAAAAAGCAAAAGAATATGGCAAAGATAGACATAAGTAACAAAGATGCAATTAAGAATATTAATGAAATTATTGATAGTTTCAATAAAATGCGTACTGCATTAACTGGAGTTGGTGATGGAAGTAAAGCAAGTTTCCGTAAAATGTCTACTGGATTAAGCAACCTAAAACAGCTTAATCAACAAGTGATAAGTCAACTTGGTGTTTTATCAAACGCATATAAAAATGTTTCAAAGTCACAAAAAAGTTTTGTTACGCAGACAAGAAATTTAAAACAAGAATTAGCTAAAACAAATATTGCATTATCTAACGCAAAAGCAAAATTATTAGCTTTACAAAATACAACTAAAAAAACCAAAAGTGCTTTTAGTGGATTAATTGGTAGTGCTAAACAATTATTCTTAGCTCTTGGAGCCTTTACTGGAATACAATTATTTGCAAGAGCAATAACAAGTGCTTTTAAATTTACAAAAACATTAGATTCTTTAGCCTTCTCAATGAAAGCGGTTATAACCGATTCAGAAGAACTCGCAAAAACAACAGATTTTTTAAAACAAATTACAGAAGATTACGGTGCTGAAATAGTTACCACTACAAATAGGTATATAAAATTTCGCGCCGCGACAAAAAATGCTGGTCTTACCGCAAAAGAAACGCAAAAAATATTCGGCACAATGACAAAAGCTTCGGGTGTTTTAGGTTTAAAAACAGATGAGCTTCAAGGTATATTTCTTGCATTAGAGCAAATGGTTTCTAAGGGTAAAGTGACAACGGAAGAACTTCGTAGACAATTAGGGGAAAGATTACCTGGTGCCATGGATATTATGGCAAACGCATTAGAAGTTACTACCGCTGAATTAGATGAAATGCTTAAAAAAGGCGAAGTAATAACCGCAGAAGTATTACCGGCATTTGCAGAGCAAGTTGAAATAGCATTTGGATTACAAAGCATTGACAAGGTAACAACTTTACAAGCGGCGACTTCAAGATTATCTAACGCTTGGGTAAATTTAGTTGAAGAATTTAATGAAGGTAATTCTGTTTCAAACTCACTTATGAAGGTGTTTGATTTTTTAGCTAATAATTTAAGCAGTATTGTTAAAACGCTTGGAACTTTAATTGGAGGATTTCTTACATATAAAACAGTAATTTTAGTTGCTACCGCAACAACAAATGCTTACACAAAAGCAATAGCTTTTTTAAACGTAGCGAATTTAAAAGGAATAGTATATGCTCAAAGGAGAACTTTAGCTACACTTAGAAATTCCGCGGCTAATGTAACTGCAACCGCAACGACATTTTCTCTTTCTACTGCAACACAAGTTCTTACTGGATATATGCGTATTCTTTGGGCAACAATGGTTGCAAATCCGATAGGAGCAGTAATTGCCCTTATTGGTGGTTTGGTTGTCGCGTATAACGCTTTAAGCAAAAGTCACGACGAGAGAATAAAGCAAATGCAAGAAGAAAACAAAACGCTTCAAGAAACAGCAGACAAGACAAAAGAAACTATTAATACAATAGGTAGTTTAAGAAGGACTTATGATTCTTTAAAAAACGAACAAGGATTAGCAAAAGATGAACAAAAACTTTTAAATAGTGCCATTGCGGGGTTAGGTAAATTAATGCCTGATGCTATTGCTGATACTGATAGATACGGAAATGCTATTAAGCTTAATGAAGGAAGAATAAGAGAATACGTTAAAGTTCTAAAAGAAAAAAATGCGGAGGAAGCAAAAACAGCAAATAAATCTTTAGCAGAAACCCAACAATTTTTACAAAAAGATGCAGATAAAATAACAAAAGCAGAAACATCTGAAGGAGCAAGAATAGAAGGAATAGGCAAAGTTGCAACACGAAAAATTGAAGGCGAACTAAAATTAGTAAGGGTTTTTAAATATTCAGTACAAGAATTAGATAGTGAACAAAAAACCGCTTTTATTAATTTTAAAACAACAACTAAAAATAGACTTGCTATAAACAAACTTCTAATAAAATCAAACAAAGAATTAATTAAAGCGCGAGAAGAAGACCCGAATGGTGCAATAGCAGAACAAAGAGCAAAAGAAGAAGCACAAAGATTAGCAGAAGAAAAAGACACAAAGAAAAGGTTAAACGAGCAAACTGTTGAATGGATTGAAGAGCAAATTGCTATAAAGAAAAAAGAAGCAAAAGCATTTTCAACAGAAGAAACCGTAATAAATGGCGTTGTTCAAAAAGGTCAAAACAAAGATTTAGAGAATAGGGAAAAAATAAAAAAGAAACAAGATGAAATTTTAGTTCTTGAAAAAAGAAGAGATTTCTTGTTGGGTGTTCAAAACAACAAAAGCGGAAAAACTTTAAAACAATTAAGGGCAATAAGAGACCTTACTTTTGAAATTTTAAATCTTGAATCAAAATTAAAACAGCTACAAGATGAATCAATTTTTAGCGATAAAACAAATGATATAGCGGTAAGAGAAAAAGCATTAGATCGTCTTAACACACAATTAGAACAACAAGCTAAAAATGAACAAAATATTTCTGATGCAAAAGCTAAAATTAAATTTGATAAAGAAACTGGAACTGTTCAAACAGAGCTATCTAAAACAACTGATGTTGGAAGAAGAGAAGTTTTAGAACAACAAATTGCAGATTTACAAGATGAATATAAGCAAAGAAAATTAATTAATGAAGCTGATTATAATGTAAAAATGTTTCAGTTAGCACAATCACTTAAGAATAAAAAAGAGCAACTTTTAAAAGATGAAGAAGCATTTAAACTTTCGCAAGTAGGTCGTGATTTAATTGTTGAAACAGATTTAGCTCAACAAAATTTTAACGAAGAAATAAAAAGAATTAACGCCTCTAAACAAGCTACAAAAGAAAAGTATGCTGATAGAAAACTTTCGCTAAAAGAGTCTATGCAATTTGATAAAGAAGTTTTAGAGCAAGAAACTGCAACAACAGAAGCTGAAAAAAAATTAGCAATAGAACTTGGGGATATAAAATTAAAATATGAAAACGCATTAATTGATGCTAAAATTAAATTACTTGAAGTAAGGCAAAAAGAATTTGATTCCCAAAGTGAAGAGTTTCAAAGAATACAAGCTCAAATTGAACAACTTGAAGCTTCAAGACCTACACTTACACCTGGTGATGATGCGGGTACTGGTGATGCAACAGCAGAATGGCAAGAACAATTTGAAAGCATTATGGGATTGGCTTCTGAGTTTGCTGATGCTATTGGAGGTATATTTAATGGTATATTTGAAAGCAGAATTGAAAACATAAATGCTGAAATAGAAAAAACAAAAGAGCTTTATGATACTCAAATAGAACTTGCGCAAGGCGAAGAATTGCAACAAAGAATTCTTAGAAGAAATAAAGAAGCCGATATAAAAAAGCTTGAAAAGAAAAGATTAAAAGAACAACAAAAACAAGCTAGATTTAATAAGGCACAAGCATTAGTTGATATTGCAATTAATACTGCGGTTGGAGTTTCTGCAGTAACTAAAGATGGTGTGCTTGGATTATCTTTAATTCCAATTATTATTGCTTTAGGAGCTGTTCAAGCCGCGGCGGTTTTGGCTCAACCGATACCAAAATATAAAGACGGTTTAGATAGAGCAGATAAAAATCACGTTGCAATTATAAATGATGGTGGTCAACAAGAGTACATTGAAAGGGGAGGTAGTATATTAACTACTCAAAAAGAAAATGCATTAGTACCAATTAAAACTGGTGATACAGTTTACAAAAGTTATGAAGATTTACAAAGAAAGTCAATTTTAATGTCTGGATTAAATAATGGAATTCAAATAGAACAACAAAATTTTGATAAAATGTTTGATGGTATAGAAAGTTCTATTGATAAAGGATTTAAAAAAGCTAAAATAAATAATAACATTAACTTTGTTGGTTTCGATGCAGAACAAAATGCTTATAGAGATTCAATGACAAATTGGTAATAAATGAGTGACATTATTAGTGGTTATAGTGATTACGTTAGATTTATTCTAAAATCAAATAACGCTTCTTCTTTTATTTTAACATCTGAGCCTGGTGGATGGCGCGATGATGAATTAGAGCTTGAACGCAATAAAAAGTACCATGGTATTTTTACTAAGTTTTCAAACAAGCTTGAGTTTTACGATGAAGCAAAAGATTACATTATTAAAGCTTACACTTTAGGCGGAATAAACACAAAACTTACTTTAACAAAAGAAGTAACAAAAGATGTTTTACAAGATGATGGAACGTATGAAGTTAAATGGGTAGAAAGGTATAATGCACTTGCAGATTTTAATACGATGGTTTACACCGCTACCACTTTAGAAATTAAATTTAACGATAATGATTTAGCTGAACTAATTAAAACCCACGAAAGTGATGAATTTGAATTAGAAAGGGAAACTTCTATTGACGATCTTGTTTTAGAAGATATGTATTTAGGTGGTATAAAAATTAACGGAAGGGATATTGTTACTTCGGGGGAACAAGTTCTTAATTTAGATTCGCCAACAATAGATTCAAATGGCGTTGAAACACAATCAAGAAAAATACCTGATACTGGATATATTTCTGCAAATACTAATGTTGTAGCGCAAGGAAATGAAAGAAATAGTCCTTGTAATTTATTCGGAGATTTTCCAGAAAGTAATCCTACTGGTGGTGAGGCAACAGACGCTATGTGGTATATTGATAGCGATGTTGATTTAGGGCAAACAAATATTACATTTGATTACGATATAGAATTTGTCTTAAAAGAAGGAAACGGTTTTACTACTTTAGCAAGATTAGATTTAGTTAAATATAAATGGAACGGTAGCGGTTATGACGAGGTTACGGTTGATACTTTATACAATAGTACAAGTATTCTTCCTACTTTTTGGGTTACTTCAACTGTAAGACTTCAAGGTCAAGTAACAATTCCAACATTAGAATTTGATGAAGGTTTAGTTTTTAGATGGAAAAGAAGCGGTACCGGTAATTATACAAGAGTAAGATTTTATAGGCATAACATTAAATTTGGTGCAACAGAAACTTATTTAGAAACTTCTAACCATACTTTCACTTTTGTTCACGATGCATTTGAAAGATTAATGTATATCATAAGTGGTAGAAAGAACTCATTTTATTCTAAATATTTTGGAAGAACAGAACTTGGTTACGCACAAGATGGTTTAGATTCTAACGGTAAACTTGGCGGAGGTTTGATTGGTTTAATGCATGGTTTTTGGATTCGCAAATTTGATTCTAAAAGTTCTACTTATAAATCTTTAACTTTATCATTTAAAAAACTATTAGAGTCTACTGTAAATGTTTTTAATGTTGGAATGGGAATTGAAACTGTAAACTTTGACCAAAGAGTAAGAGTTGAGGAACTTAAATATTTTTACAGAAATAGCGTTGCAATAAGATTACCTTTTCAAATTAGCAAAGAAAAAAGAAAAGTTGATACTAAATTATTTTTTAGCGGAATAAATCTTGGTTACGATAAAGGAGGCGATTACGAAAACGAAATAGGTTTAGATGAACCTAACACAAAAACAGACTGGATTACACCAGTAAGAAAAAGTAAAAATAAATACAATAAAATTTCTAAACTTCGTTCAGATGAATACGGTTTAGAACTCGCAAGAAGATTACCGCAAGAATTGTTTCCAGAAGAAGATTCAGAATACGATGATCAAGTTTGGCTTTTAGACCTTGCAAGAGATGAAACGGGCGTGTTTGACAGCTCTTTTAGGCAAGTTGAATGGCAAGATAGACTTGATGCAGAACCAAGCGGGATATTAGCCCCAAATACTTTTCGCAGTATGATTTTTACTCCGTTAAGAATTTTATTTAGACACGGTTGGGTTGTTAGAGCTGGACTTGAAGTTTATTTGGATAAAACAATAAAATACATTAACTCAGTAGCGAACACAACTTTGAGTATGCAATTTATTGGAGAAGATGAATTTCAAGAAAATACAGATATATTTGTTAATCAATTAGAACGTTCAAGATTTTTACCAGAAATTATTGAATTTGAGCATCCAGTAGATGAAGATTTAATTGATAAAGTTTTTGGTAAAACAAGAATATTTGAAAATGGTTCTTGGGAAGATGTTCCAAATTATTATTTTAAAGTAGAATGGATAAACGAAAACGGTAATATTGAAACTGGTTATTTATTAAGTTTAAAGCCTAAAGGAGTAGGCAAGTGGAGAGTTCAAAAAGCAAATGAAAATATAATATAATGGGAAGTCAAATACAAATTACATTTAGTTTAGATAATGCAAGTGCATTAAATTTTGTAGAATTTGAATTATACAGTTTTGGAGCTACTCCAACTTTTCAATTATACAGAGAAGAATTTGAAAATACATTTTTTAGAAGTGGTGCGGGAAAAATACCAACACAACAAATTACACCAACATCTAATCCTGGAGAAGCAACCGCACAAACTTTTGCGAGTTATTGGAATTTAGATTATAACGCAACTAATAATTTTTTAGTTTCAACTTCTTTAAACGTTGTAACGATAGAAAAAATTGTTCCCGATGGTTTTATTTGCAAAAGAGGTTGGAGAAATTATAATACTAATATGATTTCAGTCACTTCAGCAATTACAAATTGTACTGAAAATCAACAAGGGATTGTAAATGTTATTCTTAGTTCTAAACCATTAATACCATGCGAAAGTATAAGAATAAGTATTGAAACAGATGAACTTGCAGAAACAATAAAATTAAATGGAGTTGAGATAGTAACTGGAAATACTTCTAATCCTTATGTAACTTCAGTAGTAAGAACTGTTTCTTCAAGATTTGAGCTTATTGGTGCAACTGGTAGTGTTTTTTATCCCGAACAAACTTTACCGAGTTTATATATTAGAAGTTTAAATGAAACAGATATTGAAGTTAGTGTGATTCCTTCTGTTGCGGGAGCTACTGTTAGTTTTTTAATTGAACCATTAGGTTTAGAAAATCCAATATTAACTTATGAGTATTCTTTAGATGGAACAAATTATCAAACAAGTAATATTTTTACTGGTCAAGCAAATGGTTCTTATACTATTTATGTAAAAGATAATTTTAATTGCGTAACAACAAAAAATTACGAAGTTACAGATAGCGGAACAAGAGACCCTTACTTATTTATTTCACAAGCAAATTCTTTAATATTTGCAGAAAATGAAAGTGTAGATGATTGTAATATTTTTAGAAACGATAATAATAGTTTAGCAAATCAAAGTTTATCTGATGTTGTTTATTGTGCTGAAAATGTTTACAAACCTTGCGATACTATTACTTTACAATTTAAAAGTAATTACGACGATCCAAAAGTTTATATAAGATTTGAAGATGGAAGCGCAGACCAACTACTAACACTTACGAAACAAACTTTAAACTTAAATAAATTTCAATATTTAGACACATGGTATTATGAATATGCTCCAGGAAAATTAGGTTTATATTTCTTAAGTGGTGATACCTATGATGAAACTGGATTGCCAAACGGAACATTTAACTTAAATGGTAATTTACCAGACTTTGCTATAATTGGTCAAATAATAACAATAGATGTTTTAGGAACATTTATAATACAAGACGTTGCTTTTGATTCAACAATACAAAGAAAAGTTATTGTAATTGATTATACTTATGTTGGATTGCCAACACAAACAAGAGTAAAATCTATTTATGATATTTTACCCTATGAAATTTATGAATTTACTATTGATTGGTCTGTTTATGGTATTGGATTATATGATATTTTAATTAGTAACGAAGATTCAATAAACGGAACAGTTCAACATTTGAGTGAAAATATAGCAATTCAAGATGTTATTGAAAAACATTTATCTATAAGGTACTACAACAAAAACAATAGAGATATTTTTTATAAATTTGGAATAGAAAATTTTGTTAGAATACCTTTTTTAAGAATAGAAGGAATTACTGTTCAAGATGAAAAAATAAATATTACAGACTTAAGGTCTAATTTAGTTGATTCAAGTGTAACTAATGGTAATGCTTTTTATTTTGATGCAGTTAGTAAAAAAGTAATGAGGCAATTAGTAATTGCTTTGAGTTGTGAAAACGTATTTATTAATGGTGTTGGATATATTAAAAATGCCGAGATTAATGCAACAAATATTCCAGGAACTAACTTGTATGAAATTACAGCAGAAATGATAAACACTAATATTAATTATACAAATAATAGACAAGGTCAAACTGGATACAGTTCTGATTATATTGATTTCAATATACCAGGATTTATTGATTTAGATGGTACTGGACTTTTAAAAACTTAAAAATAATATGGGAGCATACGAAGATCAAATTATAGCAAATGCAAACGCTATACAACAAATAATAAACCAAGCAAAATTAATTCCTCAACTTCCAGATTTAGATGAAACTTTGGGTGTTAATTCAGAAATTCCAATTTACAATACAAATGGAGTTGTAACTGGAAAAATAAACCTAACAGAGTTAGCGGATATTATTGGAAGCATTATAGGTGTTACCCTTGGTTGGCGTTGGATAGAGGGTTCTAATGTAGAAAAAGACGGTGGAAATAGTAATAATTCTGTTTTAGAAGTAAATGATGAAGTTTACTTTAAAAAAATAACTAATGCGGGTGACCCAGTAACTTTAGTTGGTTGGACATATAATGGTGGTGACAAACAATTAATTTCAAGTTATTCTCAAAACCAAGCAATCGTAACATAATGAAAGAATACGCACAAAAGATATTTTTAAAATTAGCAGAAATACCTAAAGATAAATTGCTACATTATTTTTATGGTAGCTTAATAGCCTTTTTCGTTTACGCTTTAAATATTGGATTAATTCCACAACTAATTGTAGTTGGTATGTTTGCAGTAGGAAAAGAATTTTTTGACAAATACGCAGATGCGTGGGATGTTTTTTGGACAGTCCTACCAATAATAATTTTAACCTTAATAAATTTAATATGAAAAAAATAATTTTTTTGTTGGCATTTTTGTTTGCTACAATCACTTATGCTCAAACACCCGCAAGACATTACGGTGGTGTAATTTTAGGTTCTTTTGCAAGTGACCCAACTGGAGTAATGGAAGGGCAAATATATTGGAATACGACAAATAATAACTTTAGAGCATACGATGGTACAACGTGGTCTGATTTCGTAAGTGGTTCTAATGTTGATTTACAAGATGTTACAGATGTTGGTAATACTATTACTAATAATATAGAAATAGAATCTTCAATAGGAATTGGTAAAACTTTTAAAGTTTATAGAGATACAAATACAAACGAATTTGCTAAAATGGATTACGATGAATTAGAAATTAATTCTTCTCCTAATAATAATAAAATTACGGCAGATAAAATGAATTTGACTGCTACTGGTTTTTATACAAATTATGAGTTAGACGGAATTAGTGCAAAGGCTTTTGGTTCTAATTATGGTTTAGCTTTAGATTTTAATAATAACACAGCAACATCTTCTTATACTCAAACTTTTCAACAAGCAACTGGAACTTTAGCTTTAACAGATGTAGATAATCAATTTAGTGTATCACAACAATTTGATGATAATATAGTTGTACGTGATTATTCAACTTTTACTCCAGAAATATCTTTTGTAACTCCAATGAATATTGGAAAAATATTTTATAATGGTACTTCTACTGATATATTTAGAATATACCCAGTTCAATCAAATAAATATTTTTCATTTAATTCTGGTCAATTAGTTTATAATAACCAATCTAATATACAAAGTAAATTAGATTTTTCTTTAATAAACACAAGTGATAAAACGTTTACTTTTCCAAATACAAGTGGGACATTAGCTTTGACAAGTGATGTTTCAAATGTTTCTGATTTTATGAAACAAGGAAATGCTGGAACTGGAGAAATTTATTGGTTTGGTGCATATCCAGGTAATACTGTAAACGCAAATAATAATGGAACATACATTTTTATTGATGATTCAACAAATGAAGATATAATATTACAAGCTGACGGAGGAGTTAGTATATCCAGTACAACTGCATCTGCAACATTAAGAAATAATTTACTAACTCTTTCAAGAGATTTTGAGTTTCCAAATGCAAGTGGCACATTAGCACTTACAAGTGATATAGGTAATTTTGTTGATTTAACAACTGCACAAACAATCGGTGGAAATAAAACATTTACAAATCCTACTACAATTAGCAATGCTAATTATACTACTGGATTTTCAAATACTTTTAGTTTTTTAGATAATAATACAACGTTAAATACAAGTATTTCTGCTAATGAAACTTATAATCAAAATAATATAGAAGTAACCTATAACAATATAAATTCTTCTGGAGATGTTGTAAGTAGTCAGATTACAAATAATTATAATGCAAATTCTTCATCAAATGGAAATAATGTAAAAGGACAGCAAATAAATACTAATGTAAATACTACAAGCAGTCTTTTTAGAGTATATGGATTAAATAATGAAGTTGAAATACAAAGTGGAGCTGGAAACCTTACAGATGCATGGGGGTTTAGAAGTGATTTATTTGTTAGAAAAAATGCAACAAAATTAACGTCAATAGATGCTCTTTTAACTACTGGCTCAAGTACAACTTTTAATGAGGTTTACGGTATAAGAGTTGACCCAGCTATAAGTAGTTCAACAACAATAAATAATACATTTCATCTTTTAGATTTAGAAGATACATTTATTAATTCATCTGCGACTTTGCCAACAGATTCTTATTCTATTTATTCAGATGTTAGTTTACCAAGTTATTTTAAAGGTAACATTGAAATAGGAAACGCAAGTAATATTTTATTAGATGATAATGGTGCTGGAAGTGGTGGAAGTAAAATACAATGGAACGCTACTAATTACATAGAATATGATGACCAAGCCGAAGCAACATTATATATAAAAGGTGGTAATGGTATTATATTAGCTGGTGGTGTAGGTACAAATAATAATAATGTTTTTGTTGGTGGTGGTAAAGTCCATACTGGAGGTAGTAATGGTTCTGCTACAATAGAAAACGACGATTTAAAATTAGTAAGAGGTACGGGTGGTGACCCACAAATAACAGCTACTGCGGGAGCAGTAACACACGCTATTTCTTTTGATGCAAACGGTGGCTCTAATACTACATTAAGTACGCCAAATGGATATGTAGGACAAATTGCAGTAGCACACGAAAAAACGCCACAAATAGAAATTGGAAGTTCTGGAGGAAGTACAAGTTCTACTGATGGGAAAGATTTTTATTATTTAAAATTTACTGGAGGTAATGGAAACGAAACTTTTAACTTACCAAGTGCTACGACTAATCTATACAGAACATTACAATTTATTACAAATAGTACAGTAACTGCAAACCATACTTGGACTTTAGATGGTTCTGGTTCACAAACTATTGATGGTTCTTTAACCTATGTAATTAATAGATCATACGAGGGAATTAAATTGTGGTCTGATGGTACAGAATGGATTATTATACAAGCTAAACAGTAATGTATAAATTACTGTTATTAATACCAATATTTAGTTTTGCTCAGTTACCAAATGATTGGGATGTAACAGATACATTAAGCGAAATGAATAAAAGTTGGTCGGTTGGTAATGGTTGCGAAGAAGATGTTTTTGTAGTTGCAGATAATTATGGAATGTTAGAATTATGTGGCAACACTTTAGAAATAATGGATTGCCGAATACAAGTCGTAGATGGTTGGGTAACTAATTTTGGGGAAAGAGTAGATATAAATAATAGTTTACAAATAATTTACAGATGTGAAAATAGTATATTAGTGGTTTATGAACCAACATTAAGTGATTAATGATAATTACGGAAAAACCGTAACAAAATGTAAAACTAAAATTATAAATTTGTAATATGATATTTTTGGTGTTAAAATGGATTTCTATTATGGTAATAAATTTATTGGGTTTTTTAACTGCGCCAATAATATTTCCTATTGCATATCTATTAAAAGATATTAGAATAGTTAGAAAAAAACTATTGTGGATTTATTACGACGACGAAGATAATTTTGGTTGGGATGTTCATTGGTGGTCACAAAGCAACAATTACAAAAGAAATTTTTGGACTGCTTATAAATGGTGCGCAATTAGAAATCCCGCATGGAATTTACACACATTATTTAAAATTAATTATAACCCAACATTTATTGTTACTAAAGAAAAAGGACTAATCCAAAAAAACCATAAAATAATAAAACCTAATTTTTTTAATACTTGCGTTTTAAAATATGTTAATGAAAACGGTGATTACATGGATAATAAAGGAGAATATTTAAGTCTTGCTTATAGTGTTATAGGAAAGAGTTTTATTATTTTTTATCTTAACAATAAGAAGTATTTTAGATTTAGTTATGCAAATATGTTTTTTAATGATATTTGGTTAGAAATTCAATTAGGTTGGAGTACAAGAGCAACATTTAGATTAAAGATTAAAAAAATAGAAAAAATATATTAAAAATGTCGCCAGAGGAAAAAAATAATATATACAATAAATTAGATAAATTAGATTCTCAAGTAGTTAGAATATTAAGTTATTTGGAAAGCGATTCAAAAACAAACACAAAAGGTCTTGTAGAGCGAATAAGTGATAATGAAGATAAGTTAGATAAACTTGAAAGGCAACAAGAAATAAAGTCTGCAAAAATTAGTGCGTTTGGAATGATAGGTGGTGTAGTTAGTGTTGTTGTTTATATGATAATAGAGCAGTTAATTAAGTTTAAGATTAAATGATATTAAAGCAAAGTCACAAGTACCAGGGAAATTTACATAAATTTGATTTTGAGGTAAATTCTAAAGAAGAATGTAATTTTTTTATAAGTAGTGATTGGCATTGGGATAATGTAAAATGTAATCGTGAATTGCTAAAAAGTCATTTAGATAAAGCAATGGAAATTGGTGCTTTTATTGTTGTAACTGGAGATATGCTATGTCTTATGCAAGGAAAATACGATAAACGTAGTAGCAAATCAGCAGTAAGACCTGAACATAACGCAACAAATTACCTTGATGTTGTAATTAATGATTGCGCTAATTATTTAAGACCATACGCTAAAAATATACTTTTAATTTCAGAAGGAAACCACGAAACAAGCGTAAGTGAAAGGCACGAAACAAGAGTATTAGAAAGACTTGTTGAAAGGGTAAATACGTTAGAGGGTACTAATATACAATTAGGAAATTATACTGGATATTATAAACTTTCTTTTAATTATAAAAATACTAAAAGAACCTTAAACGTTGGCTATTCACACGGAAATTGGGGAGGTGTAATAACAAAAGGAACATTATCAGTAATGCGATATTCTGCAATAATGCCTGATTGCGAATTAATGTTTAGTGGTCACACACACGATGGTTGGATTATGGCGCAACCAAGATTAAGAATAGGAACACAAAAAAATAAAGTAATAGTGCAAAATCAAATGCACGTAAAAACTGGAACTTACAAAGAAGAGTTTGCCGAAGGTAAAGGATGGGCGGTAGAAAGAATTGCGGTTCCAAAATATTTAGGGGGTTGTTTTGTAAGGGTAAATTTTAATAAAAATAAAGAACTCACTTTTGACTTAAACCTTACAAATTGATAATTAAAAAAAAATGTCTAAATTGCAAACAAATTAATTTTATACAATAATTATGGCAGACGTAATATACAATTCCTTTAAAAAGGATATTATGGATGGAACTATTGACCTTGACACTGATGCATTTAAAATAATGTTAGTTACAAGTGCATATACTCCAGACCAAGATGCACATTCTACAAGAGCAAATGTAACAAACGAAGTAACTGGTACTGGTTATACTGCGGGTGGGGAATCTTTAACTGGATTAACCGTAACGCAAGATAACGTTAATAATAGAGGTGAGTGGGATTTTGACGATCCAAGTTGGTCTGCTTCTACAATTACAGCAAGAGGAGCTGTTATTTATCAAAATAATGGCGGTGCTTCAAGTGCTGACCCTTTAATTTGTTATTTAGATTTTGGTTCAGACCAGTCAAGCTCAAATGGTAGTTTTACTATTAACCTAAACGCAGAGGGTTTATTGGCACTAACTTAAAAAAAATAGTTAGTACATGGCGAATCTTTTTAGACAAACTGGTAGTTCAGTAAGTGTATTTCCGACTACAAGTTGGTCTGCACCTAACGGAGCGTTTCCTACTAACGCGAGAAACGATGGTTCGTCTTACGGTTATAATTCTTCCACATCTACTGTAACTTTACCGAGTTCAAACCTTGCAAACGGATACTTACTGATTGCAAGGATTCGTGTTGATATTACACACAATAACAGAAATACCATAAGTGGTAAGTTTGTTCAGACAAGTGGTACTGGTACTTTTCAATGTACTCCCGCTACTGGATATGCAAGAAACGTTAATAATAAAAATAATTACATTCACGTTTGGGCGTTTGTTGATTCGCCAAGCGCATCGGCACAATTTCAATTTCAATGGGAAAGAGAAGTAGGTGATGGAAGCCCCGCGGGTTCTTTAATACAATCTTCACTTGATGTTACACCATTATACTACAATGATGTAGGTATTTTTGGTGGAACAGATACTGGTATTTACGGAGGCACTACTCCAAATGTCGTAACAATAGGAAACACATTTTTAAGTGGTACGAATATTACAAGAAGTGGAAATACGATAACTGCAACTAAAGGATTAACCGAAACAAAAAATTATATTGTTTTACACGCACAATTTTATGAAAATAGGGGTGGTAGAACACAAAGATGGTTTGGTGTAAATTACGATGGAGTTCAACAAAGGTCTGCTCAATATTGTGCCTATTGTCGTGATGTTGGCACGGATTATATGGGTGGTGGTGTAATTGATGTTACACAAAAAGTTGCTGGTACAAGCACAACATTTCAATTAACTGCATATAGAGGTGATGGCGTTTCAAATAATCAAGGTGGTGCTAATTCAGATGGTCTTACTCCAGTTGTAGGTAATCAGTCTTTAGTTATTATTGAATTAAATGATAGTGCTGAATTAATTAGAACAAATGGTCTTACAACTTCCCAAGATTTAAATGTAAGTGCTGATTTGCCTATATCTGGTACAGAAAATTTTAAGGTAGGTACTTCTTTTCAGACTAATTCGTTAGTAGTAGATGCTATTGAAGTTTTAGCAAACAATAAAGATGGATTATTTGGTGCAAATATTGGTGCAGCTTCATATAATGTTGCAAATGGTGTAAGATTACAAAGTAAATTAGAATTAGACAATTCTGGTACTATTGAGCCAATTTTTCATGGAAATTTTGGTCGTGGTAATCAAGGTACAACAGATACGTTTGGATATTCTTTAAACCTTGCGGGATGGGTTTTATTAGAGCCAAATAATGAAATAAAATTTCTTAATACACCTACTGGTCAACTTGGTACATTTAGAGGACAAGCCTTATGGATTTCTGCATGGGGTCTAAACCTTGATACATTAATACCGCCTTCTGTTGATGTAAACGTAAACGTTAATTTACAGACTGCAAATTTTAGTATAAATAGTCCTACTGTAACAACAACAAGCAATAAAGATGTAAATGTAGGCTTACAGACTGCTAACTTTTCTTTATTTGGAGTAACGGTTTCTACACAAAATAATGTTGATATTGGGGTTGGCTTACAAACAGCAAACTTTACAACACAAGCTGTTACAATACAGACTGAAAGTAACGTTGATGTTAGTGTCGCTTTACAGACTGCTAATTTTAGTTTATTTGCAGTAAATGTTACCACTTCTGAAAATTTAAACATTAATGTTAATTTACAAGAGGCTAATTTTTCAATACAAGCTTTTACTGTTCAGACTCAAAGTAATGTTGATGTAAATGCTAATTTACAAATAGCAAATTTTAACACATTTTCTGTAACAGTTGATACTGCAAGTAATATAAATATTAGTTTAGGATTACAGATTGCTAATTTTAGTATTCAAAATTTTACAGTTGATACTCAGGTTAATAAAAACGTATCAGTTGCTTTACAAATAGCAACCTTTAATATATTTTCTGTAACTGTTGATACCGCCGGAAATGTAGATGTTGGTGTAGGATTACAAGTCGCTAATTTTACAACACAAAATTTTATAGTTTCTACGCAAGAAAATATTGATGTTAATTTAGGTTTACAAGAATCTAATTTTAGTCTTTTTGCGTTTACAATAGATGCACAAATTAATGAAGATGTATCAGTTGGTTTGCAAACTGCAAATTTTAGTATTTTCCCTTTTGGAGTTGACGCTGTTAAAAATGTAAATATTGGAGTTGGTTTGCAGACTGCTGATTTTAATATTTTTTCTGTTACAGTATCTACACAAGAAAATATTAATGTTGTAGTTGATTTAGTTGAAGCTAATTTTTCTTTACAACAAATAGTTGTTGTTGCAAATTCTAATACAGATATTAATTTAGTTGAAGCTAATTTTAATATAAATTCTGTAAACGTTAGCACGACAAGTAATATAAATCAACTTGTAGGTTTACAAATTGCAGATTTTAGTATAGAACCTTACAATGTTATTACTGGCGGTAGTGTTAATGTAGTTGTTCCATTAAAAATATTAGATTTTTCTATATTTAATTTTACAGTAGATGCTGTTAAAAACGTAAGTGTTGGGTTAAACTTGCAAGAGGCTAACTTTAGTTTGTTTTCTACAAGCGTAAGTATTGATAAAGATATAAATGTAGGTCTGCAAGAAGCTAATTTTAGTTTACAAAATATTAGTGTTGTAGCAAATGCAAATATTGATGCTAATCTACTTGAAAGCAATTTTAGTTTATTTAGCGTTACAGTAGAAACAGAAACTAATGTAAATGTAACAGTAGATTTATTAGAAGCAAATTTTAATATTTTTCCAGTTACAGTTGATACTGTTAGAAATGTTGTAGTTCAACCAAACACACAAATTGCAAACTTTTCTGTATTTAGTTATAATGTAGAAGCGGGAGGCAATATAAATGTAGTAGTTCAATTAATAAGTTTTGATAGTAGCATACTTCCTTTTGGAGTTGTACCTGGACAAAGTACAAATGTTAATGTAGGATTACAAGAACTTCAAAGTAGCATACAACCTTTTAGTGTAGCAACAACAAAAAATATAAATGTTGATTTAGATTTACTTGAATCTAATTTTACTTTATTTCCAATATCAGTTGACGCAAAAGAAAATATTAATATTTCTATTGATTTACTCGATATTAATATACTTGTTTTTCCTTATTCTGTTGTAGTATTTAGACCAGTTCAAAATGGACAAACTAAAATTTATTACGTTAAACCCGATGTAATAAAAATTTCATATATTAAAAGAAAAAATTATTTACTTGAAAATGTAGTAGACGATTCTTTGATTAACATTAAACACAAAACTTTAAACAAAATTGAAATTAAAAACATAGATCAAAAAAATTATAAAATAACAAATAAAGATTTAACAAAATAAAAATGGCAACAACAATTATAAGAAAACTTGGGGACTTTAAAGATTTGGTTTTTACAGTTGATTTATCGCTTTATGGTAAAACAGATGCTGATGTAGAAGATATATTTTTTAGCGTAAAAGTTTCTGAAATAGATAACGACAATAGTGTTTTTTTAAAAACATTACTTACAAGCGGAATAACCTTTACATCAAATTCGGCACAAAATGTTTTGACAGTAAATGTTATATGGTTAAATACAGAATATGATACAGTTTGCGTTAATGAAACTTATGTTGCTGGACTTTTTGTTAAGTTTAACGGAGACCCAGTAGCTGATGAAAATGTAAACCAAACATTTGAATTAAAAATAATTCAAGATTTTTTAAGAGATAATTAATGGCTTTGTATTATAAAATTTCTGATTTTAACATTAGCGGAATGGATATTCCAGAAAGTATTGCAGATAAAATACTTAATCATCACATTATTCCCATGTCTTACGTTCAAGTAAGAACACCTTTTTATGTTTATCCAAGTCAAAAAAGCGGGTTTAGACCTTATGTTTGGGAAATTGCAAGGGGTAGAAGCGGTACATCACAACACACTTTTGGACAGAAAAAAAGTGGTGTAGTTTATGAAGATGAATTAGGAGCAGTTGATTGGACTTGTGAAGATTTTGATCAAAATAAAGAAGAACTACTTAAATATATTATTAAAGAAACTAATTATTTAAGAATGACTGTTTATAATACATTTATTCATTGTGATTATAAAAATACACATAAACATAAAAGGTTACTTTTTGAATCTGATTTTAATAGTAAATGGAAATTTATTAAATTTGTTAGATGATTACAGAAAATGACATAACTGAAATTTTATATAAAACTTTAACCGATAAAGAAAAAGAATTAGTCAATGTTGTTTCCTTTTGCTTAATAAGCATAGGTATAAAAAGAAAAACAAATAAAATAAGTAGAGATATAATTTTTGCTATTAAAGAGTACAATAAAAATAAAATAGATTAATTAATTTAAATTCAATATTATGAAAGGTTACAAAACTTTATTATTTTCAATTATTTTAGCAGTTGCGGGAGCTTTAGAGCAATTTGATTGGCTACAAATCGTGCCTGAACAATGGAACGGACTTGTTCTTGTTGTGATAGGATTAATTGTAGGTTGGTTACGAAAAATAACTACAACACCATTAGGAGAAAGTGAATAGTATTAAAAAGCCAAATAAACCAGTATTATTTTTTATACTGTTGTTTATTCTTTGGGTTATTGCTGAACTAATAGCTGTTAATATAAGATGAATCAATTTAAAAACATATTTATTTTAATAGCTATTTCTTCTGCTATTGTTATTTGGAAAGACTACCAAAAAGAAAAAAGCGAAAGAATTAGACTTGAAAAAAATCAAATTAATTTAATTAGCGAAGCTCAAGAACAAAAAAACATGGTATTAGATTACCAGTTTGAACGAAAAGAATTTATAAAGTATTTTGACAAAACAGATAACCAATTAAAAGGCTTAAAAGAGAAACTTTTAGATAACGACATAAAGCTTAAAAGAATCACTAAGATTGTAAGCAATAACGTAAGGGTTAGAGATACAATTATTAATAAAGTGGTACTGGACAGCCTAACAGAGTATTTAAATGCCTTAAAACCCTTTAAAATACCTTTCCAAGATAATACAGATTGCTTTTTTGTTAAAGGAGAGTTTGAATTTGACGGAAAAACACACACAATTAATTTTACAGAAAGAAAATTTAACGACACAATTAACCAAGTAACAACATGGTCAAGAAAAAAACACCGTTGGTTATTTGGGATAAAATCAGGGTTATTTGGCAAGAAAATAGCAAACGTTAAACTTTTTTCAAATTGCGGAACCACACAAACCATAATTCTCACTTCTGAGTAGTTCATTTTTAATTTTTTGATCTTTTGTGGATGTTTTTTGATCACTCCATGTAACATTTTTGAGCTTTTTCTAT
>JACSEK010000013.1_pt1 | contig 33970 bp, 31 predicted proteins | sample 8225431 | NCBI WGS metagenome assembly JACSEK01 (sample SAMN15704673, study PRJNA253121) | viral metagenome | isolation source: viral DNA from sea star tissue collected in USA, Olympic National Park... | host: Pisaster ochraceus | collected 2013 | reverse complement strand
AGGGCCGCGGCGTATGGTACACCCCGGCACCGGTGGTCGGCTTTATCGTAAGGTCCGTCGACCATGTGCTTAAAACCGGGTTCGGGATCGCCGAAGGGCTCGCAGACTCGTCCGTGCCGCCCGGCAATGGCGGTGGGGCGCACAAAGTCCGGATATTGGATCCGGCGACCGGCACGGGGGCGTTCCTTGCCGGGGCCGCCGGGCATATCCGCGACATGTATTACAAGGGGCCGCCCGATGGCTGGGGCGCATACATGGAAAAGCACCTGATACCAAGGATGCACGGCTTTGAAATTATGATGGCAAGCTATGCCATTGCCCACCTAAAAATGGCATCGCTCCTGAAGGGCGCGGGGGGCGGCACAAAACCGGCCAATATTTTCCTTGCCAACACACTGGAAAAAAAGGCCGCGGCGGACGGTGATATTTTCTCCGTGGCGGCCGGCGAAGGCATTTTCCCCACGTTGTTAAGCGAAGAGGCCGCGGCCGCGCAACGTGCTTCCCTATCGGGGATGCCGCCCGGCACGGATAAAGAAAACACGCCGGTGATGTGCATCATGGGGAACCCGCCTTACAGTGGCAAAAGCATCAACAATGACAAGTGGATCATGAAGCTGCTCGCGGATTACAAAAAAGAGCCCGGCGGCACGGTAAAACTAAAGGAGAGGAACCCCAAATGGTTAAACGACGATTATGTTAAGTTTATACGGTACGCCCAGTATTGCATAGAAAAAAACGGCAGGGGGGTGATGGCATTCATCAACCCCCACGGCTTTTTGGGCAACCTTACCTTCAGGGGCATGCGCTGGAGCTTAATGAAAGCTTACGATAGGATGTACATACTGGACCTGCACGGGAATATCCGGAATGGCGAAACATGCCCGGACGGCTCGCCTGACGAAAACGTGTTCGATATCATGCAGGGCGTTTCCATCAATATATTCGTAAAGGACGGCCGTAAAAAAGACGGCGAACTAGGCAAGGTTTTCCACTGCGATCTGTTCGGCAAACGGGGAGACAAGTTTGGTTTTTTGCAAAAAAATTCATTGGCCACGGCCAAATACAGGGAATTGCCCTGCCTGCCCCCGCATTATTTTTTAGGGCCTTGCGATTTTGGCGCAAAAAAAGAATACGACAAAGGGTTTTCGGTACAGGATTTGTTTTTGGTGGCCGGGACCGGGATAGGCATATCAAGGGCCGAATTCACCATCGGCGATACCGAACGGTGCATGAAAAACAAGATCGGGGCTTTCCTTGGCATGGATGACGATGCCGCACGGGCGGAGTTCAACATAGGCGAGGATAACAAAAATTGGAAACTACCTGCCGCCCGGGCGGAAATGCAAAGGAACTACCCTGAAAAAGGCACGTTCGCAAAGGTTTTATACCGCCCGTTCGATGATAAATGGGTTTATTATACCGGGGAATCCGGTGGTTTTTTTACACATGCCCGCCGGAAGGTGATGCGGCATTTCCTAAAAGGCCACAATACCGGGCTGGTGTACGACCGTGGCAACCCGGAACAAAAATCGGCGCCGGCCTTTGTGTCAAAAAATATCATTAGTTTTAGGACCTGGTCCATGGCCGGCACAAAAGGGGGCGATTATGTCGCGCCGCTTTACCTGTACCCCGAAAACAGCCCGGGGATGCCCGTCGGTTGGCCGGGGCGATCCCCAAAACAGAGAAGGCCCAACATGGACCGGGCGATCGTGGATAGGATCGCCGGGCTTTTGGGGCTTAGGTTCACCGATGAGAAAGAAGGTACGCCCGGCACGTTCGCACCCTTGGATATCATGGATTACATTTACACATGCCTGCACTCGCCGGCCTACCGTAAAAAATACGGGGATTTGCTAAGGACCGACTTCCCCCGCGTGCCGTACCCGGAAGATACCAAGGGGTTTTGGAGGCTCGCCGGGCTGGGCGGCAGGCTCCGCAAGTGCCATTTATTGGAACGGCGGGCACCGGTGGGCGATCCTGTAGAAACCGTAACGTACCCAATGCCCGGCGATAATACCGTTGGCAAAATACGATGGGAGCCTGCCGGTGGGGCTTGCGATGGGCGCGTATGGGTGAACGATGCCCAGTATTTTGATGGGGTGCCATCGGCCGCATGGAGCCTTTATATCGGTGGGCGCCGGCCCGCGCAAGGGTGGCTGGCCGACCGCAGGCTTACCACGCTGGGCCCGGGCGATATAGCGCATTACAAAAAAATCATCAATGCCTTGGTGGGAACCGTGGCATTGGTTGGCGAAATTGATCCGATAACTGAACAAAACATATAAAAAAATGACTGCAGGGGATAGGAATGTGGCACAAATATTCAATGGCGGATACCACTTAACGGTGCCTTTTTACCAAAGGTCCTATGTTTGGGGCGAAGACGAACTACAAAGGTTTTTGGACGATATGGTAATGGTTTCCGAACGCCCCAGGCCTTATTTTTTAGGCTCCGTGATATTGAAAGTGGAGCACCACCGGTCGGATGAGATGCCCGGGCTGGTGGTCATAGATGGCCAACAAAGATTAACGACTTTAAATATATTTTTTAAGGTGCTTTGCCTTAAGCAGGGCAAGGGCATCATATTCGATCGCCGGTTCAAAAAAATGGACGGGGATGGGGGTGGGGAATCCATACTGTTGAAGCACAACCGATACGACAGGCCATCGTTCGAAAAAATAGTGGACCTAACGGTACTGGATGATATCAGTGCCGGCGGTGATAAGGTGGCGGAGGCGTATAATTTCTTCAAGGACCGGATTACCGATGGGATGGCCGGCAAAATAAACATAGACAAACTGCTCCATAATATCCGTTTTGTCGGCATCGACCTGGGCCGTGACGAAGATGAACAAGAGATATTCGATACCATCAATTCCCTCGGTATAAGGCTGGCCACGGCGGACCTGTTAAAAAACTATTTCTTTAAGCAGGAAGACAACAATGGTTTTTTTGAAACACACTGGGAAAACGTTTTTGAAAAAGATGCCAAATGCAAAAACTTTTGGTGCAAAGAATTTGCGGTAGGCCGTCATTTTAGGACGGCTAGCGATTTGTTTTTCCATGCATACCTACAGATCAAAACACACAACCGCGCGTTGGGCGTAACGATCGCGGATAGGAACTGTTTTGTCAAAGTAGGTAACCTGTTCGGGTCGTACAAAAGGTTCATCAAGGATTATAATATAGATAAGATCGGGATGATCAAAGAAATAAAAGAATATGCCGATATTTTCCGCGGCAATTTCGATTTTTGCATAGCGGATAAAGAGCTGGCCGGGGATGATGGGATGGGCCGCATCAACACGCTTATATTCGGGCTCGACACGACCTCCCTGATCCCGTACATACTATTCATACTAAGGCATGTTGGCGACCGCGCGCAAAGGGATGCACTGTTCTCCGCCATAGAAACACTTGTGATGAGAAAAATGGTGACCAAGGGCGAGCGGGGCGGGCTCAATAAAATTTTCACGGAGAAACTGCTAACCAGCGAGGTACTCACAAAAGAGGTATTCGAACAAAAAACAACATATATCGGGGATCATGAATTAGAAAAGGGTTTCATGGAGTCGGTGTTGACTAATAAGCAGGCAAGGGGCGTCCTTTATATGATCGAATCCAAAATAAGGGATAAAGATAGGCACGCCACCGCGCTGAAAGGGATGGGGGATTACACTTTGGAACATTTGATGCCCAAAAACTGGCAGAACAACTGGGGCAGCGCGCCAGGGGGCAAAGTGGGCGACCGCAATGCCAAGATAGGGTCCCTGGGCAATACGGCCATCATAACACAGAGTTTGAATAGTTCGATCAGGGCCTCCGCGTGGGCCACCAAAAAAACAGGCATGGGGGAAGATGGTGGCCTGGTCCTGTATTCCGGCGGCATGGAAACGTTGGCGCCGTACCTCTTGTTGGATCAATGGGGCGAGGCTCAAATCGAAGAGCGTGGCAGGTTCCTTTACGAAAAAGCCGTTGGGGTCTGGCCGATCGGGTGATCCCCGCAGCCTGGCCCGCACCAACACATCACCGTTTGATATATACCACTACACTATGTTGCAACCTATTATGTGTTTTTTGGCCATAATTTTCATGTTGGGCGCACTGGCGCTGGACGCGGCCGAATAACAACAGGGCCTTGGCCTTTTTTTCCTGTTTTGTTTGAACTTTTGCGCGGTTTGGCGTATAATACCACTGTATCAAAAACCAACTATCATGAAATACGACAAGAATAGCAAACCAAATCCGGAAGGATACCTCACCGTAGATGCTTTGGGGTGTGTGCACACCATCTGCACCAAACACCAACCATCATGAAATACGAAAAATACGACCGGGATGGTAAGTTGAAGCCGGCAGGCGTCAGGCGCGAACTACGCAAGGCCGTACGGGAATCGCGCGCCGTTAAAGAAGAAAAACAAAGGGCGATCGAAGCGGAGGCACACAAGGCCGGGCAAGAAAAAATACCGCCAACGGGCAGGCGTGGTATAAGTTTCATGCTTAGTTACATGGCGTCCACCAAGCCCATCGACGATGGTATAATGAAAATAATCAACACAAAACATTAAAACTATGTACAAAATAAGCAAGGCTGTTAAGTTACTCATCTTTTATATACTGTTTGGCGCATCCTTTATGTGCATGGTATATTATGCTTTTAGCACATGCTAGAAAAGTTGGGCCAAACCAACACCAAGCGATCGCCGAAGGCGCGCCGGATGAACTAAACAGTATTGGAAGTTGTTGTATAATATATACAAATAACCGGATTGTGTTTACAATCTGTGGTATGCTTGGCCGCATGCGATGTTTGGTTGTATTGGCCAATCAAAACTGTTTTGAAAAAGCCCTTTGATCGACGGCGAGTTTCATTATGGAGGCTTTTGAGATGTATTTAGCTAAAAGCCTATTAAAACCAATGTTACGGCATGTTGGTATTGTGCATTAATGCCATCATGTGTATCGCGTTAAGCGGTTGGGACACGGATATCGGGGCGGCCGCAGTACGCGCAACCGCTACCCCTATTAGTTTAAGACAAAAAACGGCCGGTGTCCATTGCACGGGATCCATAAAACGGCAGATGCCATAGTGGTGCTGGGCATAGGGTACTGTTTATTTTTTTATTGTTTTTTTTGTTCTTTGAAATGTAAACAATGGGGCCGACAGGCTTTTGACAGATAGAAGAGTGCCGATCATGCCAAACCATGCCGGGGGCGGGCGAGCCCCCGTAACAAATTTGCCCAACACAGTAACAGGCGACGATAATTATCGAATGGCCGCATGATCGTTTTGCCGTTATAGCAAAACGTTCGCCCCAGCACTAGGTGCTGGGCGGCCACATCCCTCCATGCTTTTGTTTTACGGGCAGGATCAAGGGGTGCCGATCAGTAAAACTGGCCGGGGGCGATGTAGCTAACCCGTGGCGAGATTTTGTGCATACTGGCACGGGCGAGGGTTGTTGGCCACCGCCGTCTGTGCGAGGCCTAAGTACCAACTAAGCATGTGAGGAAGGTGGATATGTTACCTTATCTGGACGTGGGTTCGATTCCCGCCGGCTCCACAAAACAATCAACACGTATTTAAACATGATCAAAACAAGAGAAGCGATTTTGCCTATTGAAGATATAATCATCCTGGGCAACGGTTTGAGCGAAATTGCAAAAACGACAAAAATGGATGCAAAGGTCAGCTACACGTTGGGGCGGTTGCATGATAAGGTCGAGCGCATAACATCCAAATTTCAAAAGACCCAGCAAAAATTATACACCGACGATTATTCGGAAGTCGTGGGTGGGAAGACCGTCCCCATCTATAAAAAACACATAGAATACATGAAAAAAGTGTATGAATTATCGAGGGTCGAAGAGTTATTAAAACTACCAATACTCACGATCGACAGTTTCGTGCCGGCCGAAATTGAATTTGGCACTTACGTGATGTTGGAAAAACTATTAAAAAAGCCGCCAAAAAGCAAAAAAAACGCCGCCGTTAAAAACAGGCGTTCGGTAATATGCACCAACTCCGACATCGGGAAAGCAGTGGATGGCGTCAAAACGGCATACAAAAAAGTCGTGGAAAAGGAAACACTGAGCGGTTTGTTGGAAATTACGGTCGCCATCCTACAGAATGCAAGATCGTATTATAACGAAACCAACAGCATCAATTGGGAATACACAGAGATCGGTGATGAAAACAGGCAAACAGTTACCGCCGACAAAAGAGAAGAATACGAAGCATCCATCGATACCTGCAACGATAGGCCCGTAGAAATTGAAGTGCCGCACATCGGTTTAGAAGCCTTTGAAGGCATGGACCTACCGCCGCTTTTCTATTCCGGCATGGGCATCTTTTTGGACATCAAGGATTAATGGCGCCGTTCGCCCGCTTTTGGTTCAGTTTTAGCTGGGTGCTCCCCGTGGCCTCGATCTGGTTGGTAGTGAACAGTGCATTGCCATTCGATGGGGATGGGGTACCTGGAGCCTGGGTGTTGGAATGGACCTGTTACCTTGCCTACGTGTCCCTGCCATTCGCGAACACTTGGCTTTTGATACTTTGGATGGGATACCAGGGCTGTGATAGCATGGGGGGCAGTGAAAGCAAAATCAGCACAGAGCCTGCCGATGCGCTTTTTTGCTCGCATATAGTGGCATGGGGGTTTCTGTCGTTATTTTTGGGGGGCGACCCGTGGCCTGTTTTTGGCCTGTTGTGGTTATCGACGGCCTTGTTGCACAACAGGCATCCTTACTTCAATCCCATGTTCATGTTTTTTGGGCTTAATTATTTTTACGTGCGGGCACCAGGCGGCGCGCGCCTTTTGATTTTGTCGAAACAATGCCCTAAATACCCATTCGATGTGCCGGTAAAGAATACGCTGGCGAGGATCAATAATTACACTTTTTTTGATGTCCCGCCCAATGATGATTGGGACCATCCGTGGCCGGATGAAGACTGTTAGATGCGGGGCTTCACGATACCCACCGATATTGGTGGACTAAACCGGATTGTGGGAGATTCGGTTATGGGATGGGGGGCGTAAAAAGCCCCCCTTTTTCGGGCCTCGCAAAATGTGGCCGGGCAAGGCTTTACATCAAGGCCAGTTGTCAAAGAATCCTTGACAACTGGTTTTTTTTTGCATCCGGTACGGGCATGCCCCGGCAGACAACAACGATCCGATATATACATTACCATGAATTATGCCACATATTTGATATGCCCCGTTTTGTTCTTGTTTGCATCCTGTGTCAACTTAAGGACAATCCCCGTCGACAAAAAGGTCGCCAAAAGGCGCGCGGCCTTTGCGATCGGTTATATTGAACGGGTCGGTAACGCGCACCCCGGCGCGCTGGATAAAAGCGAGGCCACGGCCGTGTTTTCCGTAAACGATGACAGTGTCCTGTTCACCCATAAGGCCGTTGATGTTACGGCGATAAGCGATTTTGTCCACAAAAACGATAGCTTGTCCGCCCGGATATTGCGCCTTGGCGCCATGCTGGACAGCACGGACAGGAAAATGGCGGCGGCCCTTGCGCTAAGGGACCGGGCTGCACTGCGGGCCCTGGCCATTGAAAAGAACGGCATCATAAAAACACGGGCAAAACTGCGCGCGCGCAGGGGGCTCTGGGCGGCCTCCCTGCGGCACAAAATAATAAACAAAATAGATACCGTTTTGTTGGATACACTGAACGCGGTAAGCGCGCGGGGGGACACCATTAAATTGTTTTATTCGGCGCATGTTTTATTGGACAGCCTTGGTAATTGCACCCTGGCGATCAAGCAAAAGGATATATCGGCCCGTATGCGCGAGTATAAAGGATCGCCCGGCGGCGGCCTGTCCTGGCCATACGTTATATTAATATTGATCGCATTGGCCACCACCGTGCTGATGCTGTATTTGACGGCAAGGCGGGCATACAAATGAGTTTGGCCGAGGATTTTTCACTGGATAACAACGCGCTCAACAACGGGCGGTGCCTGGCCTCCGATCCGTTGGCCAAATTCGTCCAAGAGATAGATATTATATTCCAGGCGCCTTCGTATTCTTATATATCGGACCAATCCATTGGCAAGGTCAACATGGATGATCTTTTGTTCGACCGCAACATCAACAAGCAACATATAATAAGCAATATCGAACAGGAAATATCGCTCACGAACGGCGCCGATGATTATCTGTACACGATCGGCATAAGGTTTTTGCGGGGCGAGCTGAGGGACATCGTCATCATAGACGTTGTTATATCGCCCGGCACAAAAAACGAATTCAAAAGGTCTTATATATTTAAATGATATGCCATCCATATTTGAAGAGAAGCTAAAATACCTAAAACTGCAGGACGTTAGGATACAGGATTCGGGCAGTATATTGGAAAAATTCCTTGCGAGGGTCTTTGGGAAGGGCGGTGCCAAATATTCAAAAAGAAGCCCTTTCGGCATGGTGATGACGGCTTTATTCGATATTAAGAACCTGTTATTCCTCCATTTGGAACGCGCGATAAACGAGAACAACGCACGGGTCGCCACATCCCCCGAATCCTTGCGGGCCTTGGCCTCCCTTAACAGTTACGAAGCGCTCAGGCCGATCCCCGCGCGCGGTTCCGTTACGTGCAAAGTAGACCCTTCCATAACCGATTCCGCCGGGGTGTCGACCCTGTACGTAAAAAACGGCGCACATATAAAAACAAAGGTCGGCGGCCTTGATTTTTTCGCGGACTTTGAAGAAGACCTTATGCAAATAAACGTACCGCTCCACCATAAATTCAAACTGAACATAACCCAAGGCGTGCGCAAAAACCAAATATACGTGATGGATGGCGCGCCGTTGGAAATTATCCAGTTGGGCGATACTGACGGCACCATCGCAAACGGCGATCTGGAGGTGCGCATCGATGGCTCCCTATACAAAGAATTTGGCCTGCTCCGCGATATGGGGCCATCTGATAAAGGTTATATAACAAGGAACGGGAAGGATGGCGGCGTGCGTATAATATTCGGCAACGGCGCCAATGGGAAGGCCGTACGGCGCGGCGCCACGGCAAGCATCGGTTATGTTATATGCAACGGATCCGATGGCAACATACCGGATGGCGCCGATCTTGTTTTTGCCACGGGCGTGTCCGATCGCGAAAACAAAGACGATGATGCAAAGGATTATATCGGCATAAAAACCGACCATGCTTTTATATCGGGGTATGACGGGGATGGCATGGATGTAATGAGGATGAACATAGGCAAGCAAAGCTCGAGCAATGTTATAGCCAACAAAGATCAGCTAAAATCATATTTACGGCGATACCCATCTTATTTTGTCGCAAGGGTCGGCGCCGAGCCTGGGGAGAATAGCATAACGGCCTTGCTTATGCCCAACATAAACAAAAAAACACATAAAAATTATTTCGGGCTTTCCGCGATGGATTTTATTATCCCCGAGGGTGAATTGGCATTGGTGCAAAAAACAATAGAAGCGGAAAAACAATACGCGATCACGTCTTTTGTTAAATTCCTGACATATAAAATAGAATGTTTTGCAATAATGGCCCTCATAAAATTCAACACATTGCCGGACGACACAAAAACCTTCAAGGTCCTGGCCAACTCGTTAATAAGCAATATATTAATAAAAGAATACCATGATGCGCCCGAACAGATAAGCAGGACTTCCATATCGGCGGGCATGTCCGTGAAATTCCCGTTTATAGAATCGTTGGATATAATATTCAAAGGCGATGATAGCTATATAGATAACCTTGGCGATATCGATACCATTAAATCCGATCCGATGGCGATACCAATAATACAGTCCGGCACTTATGATGGTGCCGTTTTTGAAGAGCCTGTAAAATATATGGTAGAAGTTGGCGATAATGAGTGGGCGGAAATGGATTAAAAACACGGTATTTATGAAAAACTCGGCACAACGCATGCACGCGGGGCGCGTACTAAAAAACGCGGGCGTTATAAAAGACGATGGCACGTTTACATTCTTGGAAAAGCACCTGCCTGCCGCACTGTTCGCGCCGCCGTTGCTCGGCGCTTTTTTAAAAATGATCAACGCCCCCCTTTTTATTTTGAGGCGGGCAACGGCTTATATAGAAAATTATTTTATAATTGACGGAAAAAGGCACAACAGCCGAGCGCATGATAATAGTCCTGGACAAAAATAACAAACGGGTTTCAAAATCCGCGGTAATTGGGCGGCACGTTATAAATTCGTACATCGACCGGGTTTCCGTAAACCTATATGCGGTACAGAGTTTTTATATAATAGATACGGATAACAAAAGCCTATCCATCGACGCCTCCATCACAAAAGATGACAGGTCCCTGTTCAAATTCTATACGCACGAAAATGGGGGCGTTGTTTTTTTAAAGGAGTCCGTGCTTACGCCCGTCGCGCGCGCGGCGCATATCGGCGGCGGCACATGCAATGTGTATGATATAAACATAGCATTCATGCACACCGAGGCCGTGCTGTGCTCCTCTTTGCTCCATATCAAATCCGATGATGGGCGTATCGATCTGACCGTGCTGTTGCATGCCGAATCGGAAGACACCGAAGACCGTTATAAGGTGGCCATGCAGAACATATCGGCCGGGCTGGACGCGAGGTACGAAAAGGCATTCAAAGATGGCAACATAAACGAAGAAGAGGCCGACCGGCTTTTCCTTAACAGGAAACGGGAGGAATTCCTTATAGAACAAAAATCGTTAAAGCCGTTTATCGGATCATATTACGGCCTTATAAACGCCATTAGGTTTTTTGGGTACGATGATGATGTGTTCATTCGCGAATATTGGAAAAAACTAGATGAAACATTAAACGAAACTATATTTGCGAGCGCCCCGATAGACGATCCGTCCGCAAGGAAAAATATTGCAGAGGGTTTTGAAAAAACCAACATACTAAGCCTTGCCTATAAGGTTAATGATTTTACGGGGGCGCTGTCGCCGGATGGGCATTTGCCCGAACTCATCGATCTATTCAGGAACCAGGATGAGGCCTTGATAAAACTTAGGAATATAAGGATAATACTGGAGGGGGAGTTCCTCCCGGCACATGTTTATTTTTTGGATGTGGTCGGCGAAGAGATAGCGCTCCGCAACATCGGGCAAAAGTTTAGGGCCAACGATGCGCTTGTTTATTATTTATGGGAACACCTACCATTCGAAAACCACAAATTAACGGTGTCCCCCAATGTGCAGGGCCGCGTGATGGAATTGGCGGCACCGCCACCTGACGGGGCATCGTTCCGCGCGGATCCGTATTATGAAATAGAAAGGGAACTGGGACCGGCCGATTATGGCCATATAGAAACCTTTGGCGATATCGCGCGGGACAGGTTGCAATATGATTGTGCCGCGATGGTGTCCTGGCGGCTCGATACCGGGTACGAAGGGCTTTTGGGATCCATAGGCCGCGCCGATTATATACTGATAGGGCCTGATGGGGATGAAGTGTGGTCCGTGACAAAAACCGCCGGGCAAATAAGGGCGGGCTTTTCTTTTGCGAGCAAACGGCACGGCGGTTTTAAATTCATAGTAAAGTTGACCGACGGGTATGGCGCCGCGCACACGATGGTGTATGATATAGCCATATATGATAAAGTACTTAATTTTATGCAGGCGATGGCGCCGCCCGCCCACAAAACACCCCCGGCACCCACGGGCGGTTGGGCCACCGGTTTTTCAGGGCTCGCCAAAAAAACAACAGGGGCAAAAAACAAAAAACCGCCCCCCATCTTATACCAGCCGGCGACGCTCATCGATACGTACGGCACGGATGGCCAAGGCGCGCCGGTGGTTTCATATTCCGATCAAGGGTATGATGTAAACGATGCCGACAGTATTTCACCGGGCGGCACGGCACGGTGGTATGCCGGGCCCGGCGATGGGCTACCCCCCGATATAACGCCATACGATCTTAAAACGGTGCGGCTGGGCGATGCCCGTGGCGTAAAACTTTCGGATTATGGGCCCAGTTACGTCGTTATATGGATAAATATGATACTGGGCGCCGGCGATGGGCGTTACCACTATATTAAGATAACCGATACGGCAACGGGCAAAACCATAGAGGCCGGCCTCCCTTATAATTTGTTGGGCAGTGCGCATGTATGGGACGACGATCGCGATTATTGGCTAAAACCGGCCGAAGCCTATTTTAATGAAAACCTCGATGGGTTCACGGCGAGCGTGATGCCGTTGGTGTCCGGGGATGGCACTGTTTATCATGGGATACGCCTTTTAAGCAAAGGCTACGATCTGCCCCAAAAATACAAGGTCGCCCTGTCCGACGGATGGTACAGGGTACAAAAACAAAAAATATTGGCGGATAGGCCGGCGGAATCACACGCCCGCATATCCGGGGCGCCCGAAGGCGATATGAAGGTGTATGATAATGGCACGGGGCGGTGGCGTACCGTACCGGGCGTCCGGATAAGTACATTACAGGACCTTGCGCTGGCTTTGGGCGACGTTGGGATCGGCAATGTCCTGGCGGATCAAGAAAGAAACAAACTACATGTGTTCGCCAACCCCGGGGAAGTACTTGGCGTGGAGCATCCGGCCTTTGTAAAAATGGCGGATGTCCCGAGGGCGGCGACGTACGCAAGGGTCGTTAAATGCGGCCCCGGCGTTGAAATAAACATCGGCACAATAGTTTATATATACCCCGATAAGGCCACCTTCGATAGGCATTATGATATTAGATGGACGCTTTATAAAGACGGCGATCCCATTTTGTCATCCGATTCGTATATATTCGCGTTCCCTGTTACCGTGTACGGCGCGCTTGACGTGGGGCTCGAAGCAAAGGACAGGGATGGCGTCCTATACACGTGCATAAAAAGGGGGGCGGTTTTTTCGGTAGATCCATTCGCGGGCAAAGAATAGGCAAAAAAACATGCTGAACGAAAAATACAATGTTGGGGGCAGGGAATTATTAAGGATAACGCACGAGCGCATCGCCGAGATCGAATTAACGGAAGGTATCGCGGAAACCATCGATAGCATAGTTTTGGATGATAATATAGCCGATTTTAAGGGCGGCGCGGCCGGGGACGGCGATTTTAAGGGCGGCGCGGTTTCGATAAGGATGAGCTACGGCCTGAGAAAAGAGAATTATTCGCCTTACGATACGATAAACACGAGCCTTGGCCGGATAGCCGACCTGCGGAAGCTACTAAAAGAAGGCGATCCCGTTTATATAAAGATACGCATAAACGCGGCCGGGCTGACGAGCGACGATGTGCCTTATATAATAAAACGTATTGAAATAAACGATACAACGGTGCCCGATGCGCACATTGACATAAAATACATAGACGATTATCTGTATGTCACCAGCCTGCCGTACGATCGGAATATTTTCCAGCCTTACCAAACGGGCAACATGGCGCCGGCCATAGAGCTCAACCGCTCGCTGGCCGATACGGTAAACAGGATGTACGGGCATGACGTTGTTTATTTTAAGGTCACCGAAGATGAAAACCGCGTGAACCATACGTTTAAGGTATATGAAAAATATTATGTCGAATCCGTAAAATACATCAGGGTCCTTGTCCCCGAAAATGATTTTAAGGATAGGCAGATAGTATATACCGATTGGAATACGGTCTACGAAGAGGATGTTGAAATACACATAACCATCGATAATTTTGAAAGGGTGTTCGGCGCGGACTTTAGGCCCGAGGCGCACGATATTGTATTCGTCCCACAAATAGCCACCATATTCGATGTCCAGTACGCGCACGCCGAGCGCAAGTTCATGAATGAGATTTTTTGGTACAAGGCATTATTGCGTAAATATACGGTAAACGAAAAGATAGACACAACGACCGGCGATCAGAACCATACCAATTTTGATATAGCAAATTTTGTCGATCAGAATATAAGCCCGTTGACGGATGTGGCGACGAACCCAGAGAGCACGGATACGTCCGCGCCCACGGCCGGGGAAGTCCCGCACCCTAATTTCCAGCACAAAAAACAACAATCGGTCGAAGGGCTGGCGTCTGCCAAACTCCACATGTACACGGATCGGTCGATGCACGAATCGCTCCGGCTCTTCGCGCACCGGCGCGTACATATAATAAGCGAGCTTTTGCAGAACGCGTACGTCACATTTTCCACGCAGTGCTATGAACTGGGCGATGTCCCGATCGGGGAGGCCGCCATAGAATACGCGGGCCGGCTGGCGGGGGAGGCCGATATGACCTTCGCCTGCTGGGCCAGTTTTGCCAACCTGCGATCATCGTTCGATATGGTGCGCATCGGCAACATGGCCGTGTCGTTTGACCGTGGCACGGTAAAGGCGGTGCAGGAGGGCATAACGTTGCTCGGGACGGAAGAAAAACTGGAGGCTGGCGTGTGGTATTTTATAACACTGCGGCTCAACAGCGAACTCCATACCGTAGAAATTGTTATATTGCGGAGATCCGATGAGGTAAATGCCCTGACCGACCAAAAATTAACGCAAACGGCCGGCGAATCCGGCGAAACAAAGGGCACCAAGCTGATCGGCGATGGCACGGACCTTGCCGTGTCCGTCCTGGGCGGCCGGTACAGGTTGGCGATGTTCAGGCTATACCGATCGGTACTGACGGATAAGGATTTGTTGGGGATGGCGACTTCCAAATCCTCGACGGTCCCCGATTCGATAATAATAGATAACGTGGCAAGTTTATGACTGATGCGAACCCGGATGGTATTTTTTACCCTAACGTCCAAGTAGGCGCGCCCGTGGACTGCATGGATACCATATCCATGCCATACGAACAACTTGGCGTGGATAGCGTGGCCGGGGATATAAAGAGCAAATGCGACTCATTAACGGAAAAACTGCTCGATCTTTACATAAGCAAAGATATGCAGTGCGCCAATGGTTTTATAGGCATAATAAAAGGGATGGAGTCCATGAACTTGCAGTCCCTGATGAAAAAGGTCGTTTACCTTAACCACATGACCGATACGTTAATGAAACATATAGATACGATAGGGTTTGATGGCGATCTTTACCAGTCTATGACAAAACTATCCCTCGATTCTATTGATGTGATGAATGAATTTACAAAATATGTGCGCAACGTGCCTATCGTATTCAAATCGATGCGGGAGGAGCTTGCCGAGCTCTCGACAACACAATTGGACAATCCCGAAAAATCCCTAAACGCACCGTCCCTTGATGCCAACGGCAACCTGCTAAAGCCGGAACTCGTGGATGAATCGGATCAATACCCGGGCGAGGCCATAAGGGGGCCACTGCCATTGATAGATGGCATCAACAATATAATGGAAGAGGTCAAAAAAAGAAACGGAAAAGTAGACCCGTCCGTGTCCGATCCCATCCCCAAGGCCTATGCGGATGCCGGCGAGACCGAGCTGCTTAACGATTTTGAAAAAGAAAACAACACCATCGACCGGTTGGGCAAAGAAAAAAATGGGTAGTTCATACGGGGGGATAGACCCGGGGAAAACCGGCGCCATAGTTTTCATCGAAGGGGACGGTAAGATATACAGTGCGGAGAATGTGCCTTTGGCCGACGGCGATTATATCATTGATGTTATGTATGCCATACTGCAACGCGCCAAGCTCCAGGCCGGGCATAAATGTGCCCAGATAGCCTTGGAACATGTGCATGCCACCCACATGGGCGGGAAGTCATCGAATTTTGATTTTGGGCGGGGTCGCGGTATATGGGAAGCCCTGCTCTGTGCCTCGGGGATAAGTTTTATACAGGTGGAACCGAAGGCCTGGCAAAAAGAGGTGTGGCAAAAAGGCGATATTGAATACAAGGAGCCACCGGGCCCTGCCGTGGAAAACCAAAAAAAAGAAAACCGTAAAATAGATACCAAGCTCACGTCCTTCGGGTGCGCCACGAGGTTGGCGCCCGTGTATGATTTTATCGATCACGGGAAAAGCGGGCGTGGCAATAGGGTAAACGATGGTATCGTGGATGCCTATTTGATAGCCGAATACTGCCGCAGGCATGCCCGGAAAATAGAAAATCTTGATGGCGGGTCCATGTAGGCCTCCCGTGCATGCCCCAAACTAAACACACTCGGGTTTTGTCGTATAATTGTGATATATTTAACTATTTTAAACAAGAAATTATCAAAAAGTTATGGCAGAAGAGAAAAACAAGGCCGGTGCGGAACCGGATCCGATCGACATCTTTAATTTTTCAGGGAGCGATGTAAACGCATTCAACGAGGATGACAGCGACAAGGTTGAAATACTCAACCCGAAACCACAGGGCAAAGAAGAATACATACTTACACTGCGTATATTGCCCAACCATAGGGATCCCAAAAATTCGATAACACATAAAACCTATTATTGGCTGGAGGACGGCAAGGGCCGGGGGTTCATTTTCGATACCCCACAGAACGTTAAGGAATTTTGCCCGGTCACAAGGACTTATTGGGAATTGCACGAGGATACGACAAAAGATGCTAGGATGAACGCGCTCGGCAAAGAGCTTAGATGGCAAAAAAAACCGGGATGCGTCGTGCAGGTAAAGTCCGATAATAAAACCCCGGATAACGTGGGTAAAATATTATTGTATAGGCTTCCCGTGATGCTGTATAAATTCATTATGGAATCAACAATACTTTCGCCGGATTCTTTAAAGGCCGGCAAAAAACCCAAGGAGTTCCTTAACCCGTTCAGTGCGTATGATATCATATTAACGATAAAAAACGGCACGGACGGGCGGACATATACGGTGGATTTAAGCGAAAGCAAAACCTCCATAATGATCGATGGCAAAGATGATCTTGCTTCCAACGACGCGAACAAAAAATTAATAATGGATCTGCTCGAAAGCAACGAATATGAAGCCATAAAACATTTCGGCTACAAACCGGCCGATGATAAGTTAAAACAACGGGTCAAATATTTACTTTGCAGTAGGTATAACGCGGTCAACGATTTTTGGGACGATATAAAATTGGAAAACCCGCACGCGCACCCCAGCCTGCAGAATAAAAACGCAATACAGGTGGATCCGAACCCCATAATCGGGGATGTTGGCGCCAACGAAAAACCAACCGCGCCGGCCGTCCCCAATGAAGAGGAGACCCCTGCGGAAAATAAGGCAGGCGCACAATCGGAAACCCCCACGGAAAACAATGCCAAGGCCGAAGCCGATGGTGAAGCCGCTGGTATTTCGGATATAGATGCCATCGTACAAGAGTTCAATAAGTAAAACAACACAACTTGATTTTCCGCGGGGCGTTTACGGTCCCGTGGAATTTTTTTTATTTTTTTGCACCTAAGATTCAACGATACCGGCGATTTGTTAATAGTTATCGATGCGACAGGCATCGAGTTAAAACAATTGACGAATATAGCTTCGGCAAAGCCCGCGCCTTCCTTTATAAGGGGTAAATGGACCAAGCCCGATTGGGCCATCTGCAATTTTTTTAATTCTAAGTTTTTGCCGGCGGGCCTCTTTAAACGGATAATCGATCTTAAAAAAACCGGATGGGACGTTAAAATAGATGGGTGGGAAAACCTAATCGATCCCGGCATAAAAAAAGATGACATAGATAAACGCACGGAAGCGCTCGATATACCTTTTTTGCCGCACTATTACCAAAAGCAGTCCATTTACCTAAACAGGAAATACAAAAAAATATCGCAGGTGATCGGCACGGGCGGTGGCAAAACATTTATTTTTTATTGTTCGGTGCGCGATATATTGGACCACGATGCCGATAAATACAAAAATAAATTTTTGGCGATAGTGCCATCACAGTTGCTGGTCGATCAAATGGCCCTTGATGTCAAGGGATACCAACTGGACAATGAAAAAGTGAAGGTGTATAAAATACACAGCGCGGCGTACAACGATGTTGGGATAGATGATTGCAACATAGTCTGCATGACATTCCAATCGTTAAAGTCGATGCCCGATTCGTTTTTTTCTAAATTCACCGGGCTGTTCGTAGATGAGGACCACAGGTCAAAGGTATATGCCATACAAAAGGCCATAGAAAAACTGCGGGGGGTCAAATGGAAATGGGGCATGACCGGATCCGCGCCCGACATCCACGGCTTGGATATGCTCAATATAGAATCGTTCATAGGGGCGTGCCTTTTTTCGCACCCCGTTTGGCAAATGGTAAAGGATGGGGATGTATCTGATTTTGATATACACCGTTTGGAAATACACCACGGCGGAGACGCGACGGTGGCTTTTTTTGATGCGCTAAGGCGTGATCCATCTTTGCAAGAGCCCGGCAGGCTCAGGCTTTTTGAAGAAGAGTATATATTTTCCAACAAAAAAAGGAACGAAACCTTATCAAAAATAGCCCGGGGGCTGGACGGTAATATGATTATTTTGTCAAAACGCGTAAAACAGGTGCTGGCCAACTATGAATGTATGCTCGAAAATACCGATCCCGAAAAAACAAACGTGCATAAGGTCCATGGTTCCGTGAAGCTATCCGAGCGTAATGATATATTGGCACAGGTACGCGCCTGTTCAAAAAATAATATAATAGCGGCGAACGTGGACTGCCTCGGGACAGGCATTAGCATAGATACATTAACGTATGGTATATTCGACGGTGTTGGCAAAAGTATGTACACTACCATGCAGGCCATAGGCAGGATGCTAAGGAAACACGAAAGCAAAAAACGCGCATTTATTATAGACGTTTGCGATGTGTTGCACGCTAATGATAAAACGGGCATAAACAGTAGGTACCCGGGCAACAATTATAGCGCCCGCCATCAAAAAGCCCGGCTAAAAATATACAAAGATAATAAATTTGTTATTTCCAAAAAAACAATGAGCATAAAAATTTAACAAACAGTGGCCGATATATATAAAAATGATTACTATTCTACGGATTTACAAAAAATTAATATAAATCCACTTAAACATTTTAGTACGAATGAAAGTTTGGATCAAATATTGGATAATAAAATAAGCGATAGCATAGAAATTTTTTTAGAAAATGCGGGGTTTGATAACTTAGTGTTACTAAAACGCAAAAACCACAGGTATTTAAAAAACGAACATTGCAACATTATATTTAATGTAGTACATAGTAAATACAAAAACAGAATAAATTCCGTTGTTATGTTCGACCTGATAACAACATATTATAATATCGTCCCCTCTGATTTTTGGAAAAGCCTGACGTTAAAACATAAATCCATATTGAACACCGATTTAAAAGAGCTGACAGGCATACAGGCGCCCTTGGGGGGGCATGAGGTCCGCCTGAACAAAAAAGGCCTTTTAACACCGGAGCTTTTTTAGCATTTGTGCATGAGGACTTTATCTTTGGCGCCACTGTCCGAATCGGCCGTTATTGTCAATTCGGCATCCTTTAATATAGCATCCGCTAAATATTCGGCTTTGTTTATGTCAAATGCGAAAAATTGCAACTCTAGCATTAAATTAATGGGCAAATTATCATTATTGTCCTCATCGGGCAAATCTATGGCGGATTGTTTGCCGGGCAACGCCTCCGGGAACGCATCCTGTGTTATCGCGCCCGCGCATTGCAGTCCGAGCCATTCGAACTTAAAATACCTGGGCGCGGAGAGTTCGTTTATGATCGCCTCGGCCCGGTCCAGTGTGCCCAGTGCGTCGGTCGTTAAAAAACGGCACTCCACCGGGATGTTGACCGTCCTCCTCCTGGCGTTGTCCACCTTGTATTTCCCAACCTCGCCGCCTTCCGTTTTCATATATATGTTTATGCTCGTCGGGGCGGTGTTCTGCGATGAGTCCGTGTTCATCCCGGCGAACCTTAGTTCTATGTCACCGGTCGATTCGGCGCTTTGTTTTTTGGGCGCCACGCCCAGGTGTTTTATCATATTCTCAAAATACCGTTTATCCCCGGTGTGCGTAACGTTTACATTGGTATCGAATATCATTTGCATTTTATGCACAAAAGCGGTGAGCGCCGTTAAAAAAAACCGTTTGTTAAGTAAGCGCCCAACGTCGGGGGGCGTGTTTTTTGTATCGTCCATTATAACTTTTTTTCAATATCATGCAATTTAACATCAACGACACCATTAAAAAAACACAGGCTTTTTATGTTTATGTGATGTGGCCATTTGGTGTTTTATGCACGTATATAAAGCTGCGCCGCCTTGATAAAAAAGCGTTTTTTATGTTCATCGACGAGCTTTCCAACAACAGGCCGTTCGCCGAAATATTTATCGCCAACGGCTTTGTTATAAGCAAGGGCGCAAAAAAGGCGAACGCGCTCTTCTCTGTCCCCGTGGAAGCCATTTCGAATACGCCCGACGGCGATCGCGTGGCGATGATCAATATGTACATTACCGAAAAGCTGATGCCCATCTCCAATAAAATGACGCATGCGCGCGTATTGGATATAACGAGCCTTACGCATAGGTTGATGCCCGGCCGCGATAAGGTACTGGTTTCCATAACAAGCGCGTATTTTGCGCAATGCCATGCATACCGAAAAATAATAGATCAAATAAAATGGCCGTCCATTGCATGCTACGCATCGGTGGCCGGGCTTGTCTTTTGGTATTTGCTCGGGTAGTGGACGATGAAAAAAAATGTAGTATAATGTATAAAAATTAAACAAACCAACATGGGAAAAGACAGTAAAGAAGACAACAAAATCCTGGCCGAATACAGTTGTGTTTTGCCACCGGACGTGCATACAAAAATGTGGTCCGAAACGGAAAGCACAGGCCTGTTAAAGGATAAACTGGCCGGTATCGATAAAACCATATCGATCATAGAATCTCAATATTACAAGCGCGTGTACATAATAAACAAGGACAAAAGGGATAAGGATGAAATGGATATGCTATCCCAGCACGGCGAATCCGCAATTAACGATTTTATCAGAAGGTACACCGAAAACCAAAACGCGGTCGTCACGATAGAAACCGCCGAAGCGTACCAGTCCGTTAATTACTGGGGCAAAGAGCAGGTCCGTGTAATAAAAAGCAGCGGCGAAATATCCGAAACGTGGGTGACGTCCAATTTGTTGAAACAGATTACCCAATTATTATCCATACCGACCAAGGGCGGGCTTAAGGCCGCCAAGATAATTTCCCGCATATCCGTACTGCTTAAGGATTTTGCCAAGGCATCCCATGAAAGGGATTTAACGCTAAGGTATTACGATGCCCAGCGGCAGGAAATAAGCAGTAGGATAGAACAATTGGAAAACGGCGATGCCGGCGGCAAAAAAAACAACAAAAAACCGGCCGCCGCCAACAAAAAAACATCGATGGCAAAAAAATCGAACGAACCCAAAAGCCCAGAGGGCCTAACACAGGATTAACCGATTTTTCACCAGAGATGATCCGAAAAATACTTTTTTGCAAACCGGCCACCCCTGTGGTGTTCAAAAATTCGGGGGATGGTAAAAAATCCGATCTACAAACGCATGAATCGCTTATGTTTTTGGGGGTCATAAAAGGGCTTGCAAAAAGCGTGGATGTGGCATCGGGCTTTAACGCCTGTGCCGCGCCCGAAAATATCGGGATGGCAAAAAAACACGGCATAGGTATGTGCCGTGTTTTTTACGACCACGGATCGTTGGGCGAAATGTACGCGCATGCAAAAAACTTTGTGCAAAAAACGTATGGCAAAAACGATATTTTAATTTCTTTGTGCGGGCCCACGTCCGGCTTCCCCCCAACGGGCAGGGAGGGCGGGCTTTTATATGCGTATTATGCAATGCTGGAATATTTTCCGGGAAGGGTTTTTTATTTAATGAACGACACCCGGCTATATTTAAGGCGATCTTTCCTTGGGGCAAGGTTGCTCCGTAAAATAACATGTTTGACACAGGCGACGGCGCTCGGGCGTGGTTTTTTTGAACAAACGGCCAAGGGCGACACCAATACGTTTACCGGTTACGATAATATAAAATATATACCAATGGAAAGCACCCCTTTAACCAATAGGCCAAACGTTTACGGCACGGGGGATGGTATTAGGGGGATCGTGGCCCGCCGGAACAAATACGATCTTGTGTACCCGGCCATGCACCTTTATACAATGGATGAATATAGGTTCGGCGCAACGTTGGGGTATATGAAATACAATGCGGCGCACGGGATAAAAAAACCGGTCATAATAGGGCCTTGCGACCCCTCCGATACCCAGCGCGCGACGGGGCCCGGCCTTGATGGGGCGACCTTCACCGGTACCGTAAAATATAACAAAATACATGGTATATTGACAAAATCGGTTTCGCAAATAGCGATATGCGAAAAATCATATACCGATTGGGGCCTAATGCCCAACCGGGTGTACGAAGGCGTGTGCGCCGGGAATATTGTTTTTTTCGATGCGGCCTCGTTCGGGGGCGAGCTCGCCGGCCGTGTCCCGCCCGGGCTGATCGTCGGCTCCCAAAAGGACATAGCCGGTAAACTGAACGGCATGTCAACGGATGCCCACATACGGTTGCTGGAAGACCAGCGCGGGTTTTTCGGCCTCGATAAAAACAAGGCAAAAGATATTTTAAAAGAACATTTAACCAAATATTTATACCAATGGAAAACCTGTTAAGCATTGCTTTTAAAGAGCTCGGGGTGGCCGAAATACCAGGCCCGGCCGATAACGATCGTATATTAAAATACGCAAAAGATATAGGCCAGGACTGGGTCGGCAGTGAAGACGTGCCGTGGTGCGGTATATTTGTGGGATGGTGCATGTCGCGGGCAGGCCTGTCCGTGCCAAAAAAAGCCGCGTCCGCCAAACAATACCTAAAGACTTCCGAATATGGCGCGCGGGCCGTGGAAAACCCCGTGCCGGGCATGGACATCGCGGTTTTCCACAGGGGGTCGCCCACGAGCTGGAAAGGCCATGTGGGCATATTCATGGGCTTTAACAAAAAAGGCGATGACGTTTACGTTATCGGGGGGAACCAAGGGAACATGGTTTCGATCGCCGCATACCCAAAAAGCAGGGTGGCCGGGTACGTAAGGACGGACGGGCCCGAGGGTACATTGGTATTGCCGCCTGCCATATTAAGCAAGGCGTACGGGGGGAGGGGCGAGAATATCGTACTCTTGCAAAAGGCCCTCCAAAAAGCCGGGTACGCCTGTGGCGTGGTGGATGGCCTTTTTGGGGTATCCGTGGAATTTGCCGTAAAAAAACTACAGCGAGAGCATGGGCTTACGGAAGACGGCGTGTACGATGATGTGACAAGGTTCGAATTGGGATCCATGTTAATGCGGTAAAGCACGCGATGCGCAGGACAAACAATAAAATACCGTTTTGCCCGGGGCTGGGCGCCGCGCAAATTGTCGCGATGGTGGTTTTGTTAAGCGCACTGTGCGCGCGTTTTGCCAATACCATATTCGATGGGGGTTATTTCCTATCGGCCGCATTCCAGATGTGCATCATGGCAGGCGGCGCCGGCGTGCCAAAAATATCCAGCCTTTTGCGCCCAGCGGACGGCCGCCCCGGAAAATTACCGATATACATGTTCGTTGTGCTATCCATGCCCAACGCCATATTTATGTTTTTATCCTATGGTGGTATATTCGATGCCGATGGCATGCCCATCGGAGGCACGCGCGGCATGGTGCTTGCCGTATCGGTATCGTTGGGGCTGTTCGTGCTCCATTTGGTATTATCCATAGGCGCGTTCGCACATGGCACGGCAACGCATGGAGCATGCAAAAATACGGACGGGCGAACGCCTACCGAAAATAAATTATTTAAACCAACTAAAATTTAAACCAACTAAAATTTAAAAACAATGAATGTTTACATACAAAAAATAGATACACTTTTGGGCGAATCCAAAAAAAGGACATTACAGCACGGCGAGCCATCGTATTTTCTTAGGATGCTAAGGGCGCGGGGCATAAACGCCTACCTATTAACGGGCGATAAAATAAAAAACAGTTATTTGTTCAAGTCGTTCGACGATGTGGCGGATGACAAAGAATCCGTGCGCATAATGTGGGGCGGGTATATAGGATCGCTCAAAAACAAGCCACTGGCCACCGTAAAAGAACTGTCCGCACGGCTCGCCGAATGGAATTCGTACGAAAAAAGAATATATTTCCACACGGACAACCGGTTTTTGCCTAACGTCGACAACAAAGTGAAAAAAATGGTGTTCGATATACGGCCGGGCGCCCTTATATTATCCCAGTCCGTGTTTTTGCCCGGCGAATACCCTGGGTTTCGCGCCAAATATGTTGAATCCCATGTATTGCCCAAGGGGTACGGCATAAAACTGGGAAGAACCCCCGGGAAAAGGCCGTATGACGTGTGCTATACGACAAGGGGGTTTGATTTGGCCGATGATGTAAGGATTGGCGCCGTACGGGATGTCATGCTCGACAAAAATTTAAAAAACTGTATAATCGGCGGCATGAATGGGTACGGGCGCGTGCTAAAAAGCAATAATTATGTGGCGGGGGAACCTATGTTCTTAAGGGACCTTTTATATTGGGATGTTATGCCCGCCATGCAGAGGCTGGCCGATTATTCATTGATCGCATGCGAGGGGTCTTATGTGCGGAACGGGCTTTTGCCCAACAGGTTCGCGGAAGGTATCCTATCGGGCGCGCTCCCGTTATTGCCAAAAGATGCTTATTTCGACAGCCTAAAACTCCCTGCCGTATATTTAGAATATTTATGCTACGATACGGTGGGCGGGCTGTTGAAAAACATGGGCGCCATATCAGAGTCCGACGGTTTAAGGGACGATATACATGGGGCGCTCGATCGTTGGCTCGACCTCGAGGAACGTAAATTTATGGACAATATAGAAGCGTGCATAACCTCGGAACACCAAGGAAAATGAAAAACAACGTATTGATATACCACAGCTGCCCGTTTGCGTTTTTTGGCAAGCTCCAGTATAAATCATTGGCCATGTTCGCCTACGACGGCACGCGTTCATATACGGTACTGGATGCGTACAGGTCGGGGAGGCTTGATGAAGCCTGTGCGCTCAGTGGTTTTGAGAGGCTATGCCTCGGCCTTTACTCGGGGCAGTGGGACGATCCGTGCGTTAAGGGGATGCGCCACGGCGACTTCATGGAAAAAATAAACGGCTTTATCGACGTGGGCGAATTTAGCGATCTGGTGTTGTTGAATGGGCCAACGAACGGCAGGGAGCCGCTCGAGAGTGAATTTTGGGGGGCCTACGTTAAATGGAAGGCCAGTGGCGGCGCCCCGATATCGGAAACCGGGATCACGGGCGACATGATGTTCCATGAGTATATTTTATTGTTCGCCCTCGTGGAAATTATGGCAAAGGGCGGCGGCGTGGTGCATAATATTTGGGAAGACCCACTGCAGCATAAACTGGATTATATAAAGGGCGCCAAGGTGAAACATTATTATTTCCACAAGTTGCGCCCGGGCCCGGGCCCCGGGTATTATGCACAAGATGGCAAGGGGCATTTGGTTGACTACAGCCCATCCCAGCAGTTTTATTATTGTACCGATATAAGGAACAACAACCCGGCCACGCGCATCGCCCCAAAAACCAGGGATTTTGTTTTTTATATGACGGATACGATCAAGGAAAGGACCACGCGGCCGCAAATAATAGATAATATGCTCAGGTTCGCGGACAATAAAAAAACAAAGGGCGATAAGGCATTATTCAAATACAGCACGGTACGGGATAGCCATAAAAAAAGATCGTCGAAAAGAATAAACTACAACGAATACCTGGGGCTTATAAAAAGCGCCAGCCTTACCTTGATAATACCATCGTACGACACGGCATGCTTTAGCCTCAGAAGGTTTTTCGAGGCGGCGACCTCGGGATGCCTCCCCTTAATATTGGGGACCTGCAACTACAAGGCAGGGTTTAATTTTGATAAAGAAATGATAGGCATTGTTGAAAACCATTTATTGGTAACTATGGATGATCTCAAAAACCTGGGCGATGCCATAGAAAAAACCAAAAACCAAACAACCATGCTACTGGACAAAATAATGCGCACAAAATATATGAAAAAATACCACGACCCATTGTTTTATAAAAGATACATGGATAAGATGTTCGGTAATTACGATGCTGGCGCGGTAGTCACCAAAAACATGAACCAATGAAAAACGAAAATGAAAATATCATCGGCCGCAAAGTGACCGTGGCGATCGGCAAGCCGATGGTGGGGCATAAAAAATACACGGTCATCGAAAAATCCCCAACGGATTGGGCGTATTTGGTACGCGACGATAAGACCGGTGCCGTACAAATAATAAAAGCCGCGGATATCATAAGCATTGACGATGCCGACGGTTTTGTGAACGGCTGATGTGCGCCATTTTGTTTTTTGCGGTATAATACCAATACCACATAACGGCACGGGCGACAGGGCAAGTGCCGGTTAAATATTTAGTACATGGAAATTAAGATATTGCACACCGCGGATATTCAGGTCAACGTGCGCGGCAGGCATTTGTGCCGCAAGGTCGAATACGGTAAAATGATGGACCGTATATTGTCCGTGGCCAAAGATTTTGGACCGGACCTGATAATCATCGCCGGGGACGTTTACGAAAAATGGGACGCCAACGCGGATGAGAGGGACATTATTACAAAATTTTTGCACGATGTGGGCAAACTGCCGGCGCGCGCCATAATCGTGCCGGGCAACCATGACCTGCTCCAGTCAAATTTTGATTACGACCCGGGCGACGGCACCAGGGCCGATCTGAAGAACGCGCTGGAAGAACAGCTAAGCCGCGACTCGTTCGGGCATGTCACGTACCTGGACAAGACCGGTTTTTTTGACATGGGCCCGATCGTCGTGGCCAACTGGTCGCACAAATCAAAATATACGGTAGAAGAAAACCAACCGTACAGCCCGTGGGCCATGCCGCACAAAAAAGATAAATCAAAATTCTACATAGATCTGTTCCATGATCCAATAAAGGACTGTTTCTCTTGGGACGGGCAGGTGCTGAGGGGCGCCAACGGGGACCGGGTCGACAAAGAATCGTTCAAAGGCGATCTGGTGCTGATGGGCGATATACACAAGCCCGGGGTGTACACCAACAAGGCCGGCGTAAAGGCCGTCTACCCCTCATCGCCGGTCATTAGGGATTTTTCGGAAGGCGATTATTACGATAACCTCAAAATCGCACAGGAGGGCAATTTATCCCACGGCGTGAACCTCGTCACGGTGGACACCGATATGCTCGAGGTGTCGGACATGGAATTCGTGGCGCTGAAACAATACCAGGCCGTGCATACAATAAACATGGATAATGATTTTCCAAAGGCCGTGGAAGGGTTTTCGTTGGCCAACGTGGGCGATACCAACAAGGTCAAGATCAATTTTAACATCGAAAAGGCCGGCGGCATAGAATGCCTACAGGCTTTTATAAAGCACCTGCACGAAAAACACACTATTTCCAACATAGATGTCAATTATAGCCAATCCGTGCAAAGCGATCTGTCGTTGCTAAAAAACCCGATAAGCAATGATGAACTGCACGACAAAGGTTTTTTGAAAGAGGTGGCCAAAGAGTATGCCTACGGCATATTCCCGGAAGACCGCTTCGCCGATACCGATAAAAGGGTGGCGCTTGCCGGGCGTTTATATGGTTTGTTGGGCGATGCCATAGACCGGTTGGACACGGAACAGCCAAGGGATTCCATTGAAATTGGCAAACTGTGCATAAAAAACTTCACATCCTTCGCCGACACTTCGATCGATTTTGGATCATTGCCGAACCTCGTGAAAATATTGGGCAATAACGGCACGGGGAAAACTAATATACTCAGGGCCATAAAATGGCTCGGGACGGATCGTATTTGCGCCCAGCAAAAACAGAACAAAAAAAGATCGGCGGCCCTTGATATGTTCAATGACAAACTGGCCGAGGACTTTGCGGAAGTGTCGCTGGAAATAAAGCTCAATGAAAAAAATTACCGTATATCAAGGTCGCTGAGGAGGGATTGGAAAGATGAAACACAAAGGGGCCAAAAAGATTGGAAGCTTTATGTCAACAAAGTTTATTCAGAATTTACCGTAACCGACCAAGGCACGGGCGCGGCCCTCGATCCGGCGGTATCCGAAAACATACGCGCGCGGGTGTTCGGGGACTATTTTGAATTCGTGGACATGCATATTATCAACCAGGCGTTCCTGGATGATATAGTAAGCCGCGACAGCGATAAGCTTATCGAATGGTTATTATGGCATATAGGGCTTAATTATTTTACCGAGTTGCAAAAATCATACGATCATGTAAAAACGGCACTATTCGATGGCCTCAGCAAGCCCGGCATAAACATGCAGTCGGCGGAAATCGCCATACAATCGGCGGCCAAGGCCTTGGGCGACCATATAAACAAATTCGCCGATGTGGAAACACGGTTGGCGAAGGCAAAGGACGCAAAAAAAACCGCCGATACGAAAATCGAATTCCTACAAAGGCAATATGTGGAATTTGATGAAAACGATTTGAAATGTTTAAAGCTCAGCCCGGAGCTGTTGGAATCCAATATAAAAAACACAAAAGAAACCTTGGCAAAAACCACGCTAAAAATAGCGCAGATATCCGATGCCCTAAAAGAGTCCGCGGAAAATGAAACCGCCCAGCTCGCTAATATCACAAAAATCAAGCTGGATATCCAAAAAGCCTCGGGCAAGTTCGATCTGTTGCAAACCAATATAGGCAACATTAGCGCCAATACCGCGCATAAGCAGGATGCCATCGATAATATAATAGATGGGCATAACAGGAGGATCGCCGATAATATCAAGAGTTTTGAACAATCGGTCCTGGATAAGGGCAAACTGCTCGAATCTTCAAAAAACAACCTATCCATATTGAACGAATCTGTTTTAAAATCCCACAATGATGGCCTATTGAACAAACGTATAGCGGAACAAAACAAACACGAAACGTTAAAAACAAAGCACAAGACCGTACGGGCATCTTTGGATAATGATATAAACAAGAAAATAAAGCAATTTTTATTGGATAAAAAGACACTGGAATCCAATGTTTGCCCGGCGTGCGCCCAGCCGTTAAAAAACGATGATGCCGTTAAGAATCTAAAGGCGCTCAACGGGGAGATCGCCGCGCTAAAAGAAAAGGGCGCCGGTTATGAAAACGCACTGGCGGCATTGGATGTATCGATGGCATCGGCCGTATCGAAAATCAAGGAACTCGAGGCCTGTGCGATCCCGCCCGAACGCCTTGCCGATGCGCTGCCCGGTATGCTAAAAAACGATCCCGCGTTATCTGCCAAGTACGGCATCGCTATGGATTCTGTAAAAAAAGCGCGGCATGAATATGACACCGCCCTTGCCGCGCGCAAAAAAATATCGGAAATGGGCGGGCGTATACCGGAATCGATGGCACAACAAATAAACAAACTGCGCGCCGAAAAGGAAGAGTTGATAAAAACGGCAAGCGGGCTTATCGTGGAATGCGATCTATGCACCAAGGGCCGTGCAAAAACCCAGGAGCTGTATAACGTTGCGGAAGCCGAATATGAAAAAACCCGTGCGGGCAAGGTGAAGTTAGAAGGCGATAAAAACAGTGAGGAACTGATAAAAACAAAAAGTGAAAAACACTTGGCCCATCTGGGATCGTACCTTATCAAGCTGGAATCGCTGGTTTTACAGGATGCCCGAAACAAAGAATTGGACATAGAATTGAACAAGGCGAGGTTCGATCAAAACACGGCGTCCGGCACGTTAAACGACTGCCAAAAAACCATCACCAAGCACGAAGTAACAAAGACCGGCCTCGCCCGCGATCTGTCCGATGCAAAAAACATAATAGGCCAGATAGAAGCGTGGTCGGACGCCGAGGCCGTGGATAAATACTACAGGGACGCCACGGGCAAAAAAGGCCTGCAAAAACAGGTATTCGATCGTGTGGTACTGTCGATAAACACAAAACTGTCCGCCCTTTTATCGTCCACCAATTTTAAGGTAATGTTCGATATAACGGATAATTATGCGTTAAAAATGATAGACCTGCTCGGCCGCGAATCAGTCCGGCCCATGTATTTGGCATCGGGGATGGAAGGGACGCTCCCTGCCCTTATATTGGTTATATTGGTAAAATCCATGAAAACCAACAAAAACCTAGGGTGGCTATGGGTCGATGAGATCACCGGCAAAATAAACAGCGGCGAGGATACAAAAGGCGATGATTCAATAAACAAAGATTACCAGGACATAACATTCAACCTACTGGAAGAGGTGTCGTCGCACTGTAAAATAATGATAATCGATCACGTTATCGACAATAACCGGTTTAAGCACCGCATCAATGTCGTCAAGGACGTGTACGGGTGCGCGGCAATCGGCGCCTAAAACGCCCCGGCGGCAACACAACACAAAACCATCATGAACCAAACCATAATAACCGTATGAATTACATGGAAAACATAGCGCCATTCGACAGTCCGGACGCTTTTATCTATACAGTAAAAAGCCTAGACTGCGAATTCATAAGCGTGCCGGCGTCCGGGCCTGGGTTTTACTACGATGCCAGTTTAATGGAATTGCCATTCGAGCCCTGGGCGCCCGTTAGGAAAATCATAACTTTGCGCCGTTGCACAAGATCGCAAGCATTCCCCGTCTTAAGGGAAAAAGAATACGCGGTCGCCATAACAGGGGAATACCCCATGTTGGGATTCGATAACTGCGAGGACATCATAAGGGTGGATCAGTGGGGGGCGACGAAATGGAAGTCGCTCGCGCGCGCGTTCAGGAATTGCCAGAGCATCCGCAGCGTGCCAAAAAAAGCCCCGGATTTGAGTATGTGCGAAAGCATACAAGGGATGTTCGAAAACGCCCTTTACATAAAGGGGGATTTTTCCAATTGGGATGTGTCCAATATTGTTGATATGGGGAGTGCCTTTTCGTATTGTATGCGGCTATCGGGGGATTTTTCCAAATGGGACACGGGGAAGGCCACCAACATGCGGTATATGTTCTATGAAACCATCAGCGCCCGGTTAAAACTGGATGGCTGGGACGTGTCTAACGTATCTGACATGTCCAATATGTTCGGGCAGTCGGATCATGTCCCCGGCGATCTGTCCGGTTGGGACACCCGCAATGTCGAAAACATGGATTATATGTTCCAAGGCACGGATCATGAAAAAGATTACACAAAAATATGGGCATTGCCCAAAGTGAAAGGCGCAACTACTTGAACTTTTTGTGATATTGAAGTATAATACACACCGAACTAAACAAAAACAAAATGACCGATACAGTAGATAAAAATTTGTATTTCGCCGCCACCAAGGTAACGGACTTCATAGATGAGCCCCTCGCAAAAATGCGAGAAAATATACAGGGGTATTTGGACAACATAGAAGGCCTGCAATACACCCAAGAACTGCACAATGCACAGTTGATCGCCGTCCGTGGCCTTCTTAAACGGTTTTTGAAACTGTGGGGTAATATGGATGATATGGATGATCGCGCCCGCATGGATTTTGCCCGCAACATACTTGGCGAAGTCCACAGTATTACCCAAATGGATAGGGAGGCATTTTCGGAATGGCGCGCGCAGGCCGGGCCGATGTATGACAAATAACAACGGGCATTAGTATATATACCACGATCATATATAATTATTTTTTTTTAACTAAATATCGATTTTATGGTAAGTGTTTTAAGTATTGCTTTAAGTTTTATGTTTGTCTTTGTGCCGCGCACAAACGACAATGATGATGCCAAATATACGATAGCATCATGGTACGGGCCGAAATTCCACGGTAGGACCACGGCGAACGGCGAAGTGTTCGATCAGGGCGCGTTAACATGCGCTTCGAATATTTTAAAATTGGGCGATGTTATCGCGGTCACCAACGAAGCGAACGGCAAGTCCGTGACGGTAACCGTAAACGACAGGGGCCCTTTTAAAATGGATATGCACGGGCGTGCGGTGAGGCCATTAATGGCGCACCCGTCAAGGGGCATAGACCTTAGCCGGGCGGCGTTCGCCAAGATAGCGAACCTCGACGACGGTATTATAAAAGTTTCATATACCCTAACAAACCTTTAACCAAGTGTGCCGCCTGCGCGCCAAATATGCGCGGGCGGCCCACAAAAAAGACATGGAATTAAAAGACGGACAAGTAATACTATTGGGCCATAAAGGAAAATCAATAGTTGGCAAAACGGGCAAAATAGACATCGCCTTTAAAGGCACATCAACTGGTTATGTGCTACTCCCGATAGGGGTTAAGGTCCTATCCGCGGAAAGATCGTTGGTGGATGGCATACGGGGCGGACACAGGGAAACCATCAAACTTTTTACGGCGGACACAAAAATATTAAAGGGGCTTGTCCGCCCCGCGCTAAAAAGGCTCGGGCAACGAATTGCCATTGTGGAAGCCGCCGATCAAAAATTAAAAATATACGGCAATGACAGCGGGCTTGTCCTGGCGCCCGAACTATCAGGGGCGATTGGCGGAAACGCGCGCAACCCGCCCCAGGCCTTTTTGGAATACGGCCTTAACATGCGCCCGGCAGGCCCCGTGGCTTTCACGTCGGGCGATCGCACGGAACGAACGTCGGGGTCCATAACGCAGTCATGCGATATCAAAAAACTGCCCGGTATATTGTTTGGGCATGAACGGCTGGCCATGAAAAGTAAAGCAATGCTGATCGTCGAGCGTTTTACCAACTGGCTGGATACGATATTTTTTTCTTAAAACCAAAACAACCATGAATAACAAGGATAGAAAGGACAACAAGGACAACAAAGACAACATAAGTAACATGAGTAACATGAGTAACGAAACGCTGGATACAATATGGCGCGAGGGTAGTGGGATAGCAGGCAGGGGATGCCATGAATGCGAATGGCTATCGGAGAGGCACGGAAGGTGGGCCGATAGAAGGGTTGTTGGCCAACCCCAAATTAACCATGTGCGATAAAGAAAAAAATACCATAAAAAAACTCACAGAGGACATTAAACTGGCCAGGTATTTTATATCGCCGCCCGGTGAAGTGGTATCGGAAGAGGCCACCTACGCCAAATTGGGCAAACATGAAATGGCCAGGCGTTTAAGTATGGATATGCCAAAATATAATAGGTTGGTGGAAGGCAAAATACACATCAACGGGGGCATCGCGGGACTGTTGGAAGATACTTTGGGCATACCGTGCGGTTTTTGGCTCAATTTGGACAAGGGGTATAAAAAAAGACTAGACCGCCTTAAATATATGCAACGGGAGCTGGGGTATTGTAGGAGGATCGTTAAGTTGGAAGAAGAATCCGCCCGGTTGAGGATGGGCGGCACCAATGCCATGAGGTAAATGCAACAAAATGGAATACACACCGATGCACCAACTGCAGAAGATATTTTCGAATCACATAAACCAACTATCATGGAAAAATACAAAGCATTCACTGATACGGAAGCCGCCGTTTTAAAGGGCATGAAATTTAGGTATAGCGAAGGCGATATCGACATGCATAAACTGTACCCGGAGGCCAGCAAAAGGGGGACGCACGCCGGCACGCCCGAAGGTATCATCTATTTCATCGATGTGAAAAACCCACGGGAATGTACAAACCTCGGGGTCATAATGTACAAAAAAGAAAATGGCCTGTACCGCATGGGGTATCACGGGGTACATCATGAACCAAGCCCCGATGGGATCGAAGTTCGGTACGATGATAGGTATTACACGAGTACCGCGGGGGAATCTTTGGGCGGTTTCATACGCAGGCACGTCGACCCCGTTGATTTGATGCCCGAAAATATATATGGGTGACGTATTGGTATGGTCATCACAAAATGGTACGTAAAGCCCACCGATCTTTAGCCGGTGGGTAGTTCACAAAAACCCTCCTAAAATATTATTATTTTTTAGGGGGTTTTTTATTTAAAAAAAAAATGTCAACGAACAGTAACCTAAACAGGGCCAGGGCGGCAAAAAACGATGAGTTTTATACACGGCTACCGGACATCGAAAACGAGCTCGCGCATTACAAAGGTTGCTTCGCCGGCAAGGTGGTCTATTGCAACTGCG
>JACSEK010000012.1_pt1 | contig 37138 bp, 57 predicted proteins | sample 8225431 | NCBI WGS metagenome assembly JACSEK01 (sample SAMN15704673, study PRJNA253121) | viral metagenome | isolation source: viral DNA from sea star tissue collected in USA, Olympic National Park... | host: Pisaster ochraceus | collected 2013 | reverse complement strand
TCTTAACCCACGACCGTGGTCATTGGTTACAGACTTAAATTGCATACCTGTCTTTGTATTGCCAACTTCCGGAGCAGTACGAGTAGTCATATTTACATTTTTTAACTTTCTCATAGTTTCATCTGCAGATGCAGACTTCCCTTGCTCATAAAAGAATTTAGCAAACTTTTCAGGATGCATTGCCATTGCTAGTGACCTGTGGTAACCTTCTGCGTTTTTAAGAGAACCATCTTCCTCTTGATACTTTTTAATAAAGTTTTGAGGGTTAGAATGAACTTTTAATAACTCATCTGAATCACCGGGTGAAAAGTAAACTTTGTTGTCATCTAATGTAAATTCAAAACCTTTGAACTCTGTGAACACATTGTTTGTTTTTTCAAGATAAACTTCCCTCGCTCTAGAGTTTCGTTCATCTATCGTCTTCGCTTCAGCTATGTATTGTTTATATGCCTTGTATTCTTCTGTGTCAGCTTCAAGATTCGAATCCCTTCTCGACTCAAGAGGGACCTTGTATAATTCTTGTTGCTTACTAAAAAAATCCTTAGCTTTCGCAATAGTCTTTTTCTTTGCTAATTTTATTTTTCTAATTTGCTTTTCATCATCGATGTCTTCATCATATTGATAATCTTCCATAAGGTCTGTGATGTCTTCAGCATCTAAACCTTTTTCAGTTGCAGTTAGATATTCTCTTAGCAATCTATCAGGCTCCATTTCATCGTAATTCTTTTGCAATTTTGCAAAGTCATCAAATCCACGACCTGTTTCTTTTTTATATTGTAGATACTTGGACACATCTTCGGGAAGTGGTTCGTTTTCTTCCCTAGTTTGATTCAATTCATCTAGTGAATTAATCTCTCTCCCGTATCTACTTTCCATAAATTTAAGAACGTCTTCCTCTTTTAACTCTGAGGATTGAGTTTCTTTTTGTACTACCTTTGGTTCTGACACCTCCGGAGTTTTAATTTCTTCTTCGGCAACCACTTCGGGTGCTTCTGTTTTTACAGGCTCATCACTTATTTTTTCTTCGTGCTTATTTAAAAGGTCTTGTTCAACTTGTTGAGTAGACTTTTCTTCAGCAACCCCCACCTCTTTTACTTTAATTTCCATATTTTATTAAATTTAATTTTATACAAAGTTACACAAAAAATAATATACTTTTAGACGGCTACCTTGGATTGAATTCTGCTAGGTCAAAGCCATCTAAACTATCCTCGTTTGATTCAAAATTCATTGGAGGAAGATTATTTTTACGTTGATTTATTAATTTAGACTGTTCACTATTAGCTTGAGATATACGATTAGACTTTGCTTTTTCTCTGCTATCTTCTCTTGTTGATAAAGATTGTGCATCCATTGCTCTTAATTGCAAATTCATTTGGAATTCTGCTGCCATTAACTGAGACTTTAACATAGCTTCCTGTTTCATCTTTTCAATTTCAAAAGCAATGTCACCTTGTCTAAACTGAAGTTTAGCCTGAGTTTCCATTTGCAATTTTTGTTGATTAGCTTGTACAGTCATTTCTTGTTGCTTAATCATCTGTTGAGATTTTATAGCTTGTTGTTGCATTGCCATTTTCTCTTCCCTTTCTTGCTTAGAAATCCTTTTCATTTTTAAAAGCTGATTAGCAAGTTTCATATTTTTAATCTCACGAATGTCAATAGCATCTTCAAGATTTATATCTCCTTTAGATAAAGCCATCTGAATATTCTGTTCAAGTTGTGCTCTTTGTTCTTCATCCGGAGACAACTCAATAAATATTCCAAAGTCATAAATATATAAGTTGGAGATATCTCCAAGTATAGACACATTATATTTTCCAATTTGATTTATAAACTGCTCTTTAAAATCTGAGTACTCTAAAATATCAGCTACTCTATATGTAATTGCTTCGGCTAGTGTTTTATAAATATATAAACTTCCCTGAAGAATATGTCTTGTAGCTACATTAGAATTTAATGCTGCCATTTTTTGTAACCCAACCAATGAATCTGAAGATGGCATACTTGCATCTCTAGCTTCATTTAAACCTGTTACTGTTCTTATTTGGTTTAAGTAGTGGTTATAGTTAGTAATCAACATTTGAGCCTTTGATGCTCCTGAAGAGGATTGCAATTCTTTAATAGGAACCCTAGCTTGATTATAATCACCATCTTGAGTATAACTTCTACCAATAACACTACCTGTTTGGAAATACATTCTTAATGCATCCTCCGGATTATAAGCATTTCCTGTTCCTAAGTCAACTTCATTAAGACCATCTGCGTCTATAAAGACACCATCAGGTACAACTCTTGATATTACCTGTTGTAATTTTAAATGGGTAACCTGTATTAAATCTGCAAACGGAACCATTCTTCTAACTAAAGATTCAATAGAACCTTTATACATTCTAGGTGCACAAGCTACATAGTTTGGAATTGCGTGTTGTGTGGCTGATTGAGGTCTAACCATATTCTCCATCATTTTCCATTGGAGTAATATATTAGTTCCCATAACCATAACACCTTCATACCATACATCTATTGTTTTTGATTCTTTTGTGAAGTTACCTTCATCCATCATTTCATTAGGTGGATTAAAAGTATCATCCTTTTCAATCATAGTAACATTGCCATTATCTTTTACTTTTCTTTTATATACAACCTTTTTAGTTGTTTTATAATTAAAGTACATAAGAGTTGCAGTGTCTTTGTAAAATATATCGTTTTGATATGCTTGAGCATTATTATAATAATCATACCAACTTTGAGAATACTGAGATATTTCATCTAAGTCTTCATTAGTTAGTGAGGTGTCTATTTTTTTAAGTTCTATAATTGGAACTGTTTTTATTTCTCCCCAATAAAAGCAATCTTTAAAAAACGGGTCTTCTGTATAACTATAAACAATATTTGCAGGGTCTACATAAGATATCTTCACACCATCTCCTGCTAAAAACTCGTGTTTGGCTACCGAAAGACCTAAGACTGTCATATCATAGTCTAGTCTTTTTCTTGTGTCATCATATTTATTAGACTCAAATAAAGTACTAATAGCTTCTTCTTCGGCTATTTCAATTGCAGGTTTGTAATTAAGTTGCATATACAACTTTAATTCTTCATCTGAATTTGGTAATTCTTCAGGTGCTACTGTAAAAGGATTTGCTCCTGTTTTCTCTTGTATAGTTTCAAGCATTGGCTTAGCAACCATTTGTCCCTCAACCATTTGTTGGTACTTGCTTCTTTTAGATTGAGACATTGCATCTTGTGCAAAAGCTTTAGGTACAAATTCTCGGCTTTGCATTCCGTTAACAACAATGTCTACGAACTTAGGTAGTATAGGAACGGGTGTCCAATCTAAATTAAGATAAGATAAGTCTCCGTCAATTGCTAATTCGTTTTTATATTTGGCTACAGGTTGTTCACCTCTTGCATATAATCTAAGTCTGTGGAAGTCTTTCCATTGATTATAATACCTACAACTGTTTCCGTCTCTTTTAAACCATTCATATTGAATAGCCTGACCTATTTGTAACCCAAACTCATCAGTAGCTTTTTCTGAATCTGAAACAAATTGACTAGGAAATCCTGTAGATGATATGTTAATGTCTACTTTTTTCATCTAATAATTTCGCTTATTGTACCTTTATTACTATACCTTGCAAAGTTAATCTTTATTTTTGAAACTTTTTGCTCAGGAATATACAGGTGTTTCTGACAAGCCATTATCGCTAAACCCGAAGAAATACTAGCATCAAACTTGGTTCTATTGCTAATATCAAACTTTGCCCAATCTTCTAAAGTTCTAACGAAAACGCAGTCACCCATTTCATTATTTTCTTTCATTCCTATATTCGCATCTATATACGATTCTATAGCGGAAGCGTGTGCTTGTTTCACGGCTTCACTTGAATTAGGAATACCACCTAATTCCTTTTCTGTTTTTGATAATTTATTATAAACCTTATCAGGTCTGTTCAAACAAAAACTTCTATAACCTCTATTTTTAAAGTGATATAAAAGTCTAGGTTTATTATTTTCAATCAATATAGGCATTCCATAGAAAACACAAGCCTTTAATACATCTTCAAAAAACATTTCTGCAGTTTGAGGTCTAGCTATGTATTCTAAAAAAAATTCATTACTAGGTGCATCATCCATATTAAACATAGTTAAACCGTGAAGTGCTCCATTAGAACCACCTCCCCCTACTGTACCTGATATATCGTAACTATCACAACCAAAGGCTCCTATGTGTTTATTGCCGGGAGTTTTTCTACCATTAATTACTTCTACTCTATTTTGTAATTGTTTAGATGGTGTCCAAGAAACATAAAACCTACCCCTATCATTTGGAGTAAATTCTACCTTACTATCTTTTATTCCATTCTTCCAAACTAAATCCCCACGAGTTAAGTGATGGTCCATAATTAACGAATCATTATAATCTATCTGTTGGTATAGTTTAGTTAAATTAAATATAGACTGTTTACTCTCATCTCTAAATGCGTGAGACTCTGTTCTAGGAAATTGTCTGTAAAATTCATTTAATGCATCGGGGTCTTTTTTTAAAGACTCAACTTCATTTTCCCAATAGTTTACTGCACCTTGATGAATCATTTCCCCATCAATACCCGGCTTGGGTAATTCCGGGGTTTTAAAAACAGGCATACCATACCTATCTATAAAGCCTTCCATATTCCATTCCATTGGGATGAAAAGTGAATACATTCCACTTTTAGTTTGACCATTTGCATTTCTAAATAACACATTAGAATTGTTATAAAGATTCTTAAAATTATCTCCACCTTTATCTAATGCATTAGATGTAGAACCCATCATACATTTACCTATGATTTTACTACCTAATCTTAAACAAGTTTTGGTTACCCTCCAATTGTTTAATATGTTATTTGGTTTTATCCATTTACCACTTTCATCGTGTACTAATAATAAAAGTTTTTCACCATCATAACTGTTGTCATCAGTATTCTTCCAATCTATAGTGGTATCTAAACCATACAACTCATCAGAAGTTGTATCATACATATTTTTCTTTGTAATCTTAGCGGCAGGAATTCTAAAAGCTAATTCTGTTTTAGGCTTATCCATACCATCCATAATTGGTTTAAAGAAAAAAGGTAATCTGCTATTAATAGGAACCACTTTATCTGTAAACATTTTCTTAGCATCCGAACCTGTTTTAGACAATATACCTACCCTTGAATCCTTAGCAAGTGTACCTGTGTTTACACATTCTGACGATGACATAAAAGAAAACCCTGAACGTCTTATCTTTAAGTATATCATACCAAAACTTCTTTTGTCAGCCTTACAAGCTTCCCAAAAAATATAAAGCAATCTGTTTGCTTCTCTGAAATCAGGATAACCTACATCAATACTTGTCCATTGCAAGTACATATAATGAGCACCTGTTAGATAAACTTTCTCACCATTTGAATAGTACCAATAACCTTCTTCTCTTCTTTCAAACTCTGTTTCAATATATTCTACCCACCTATCTTTAAACTCAGAAGGCATTTCATTCCATTGAAATATAGATTGAATTTTTCTTAGCGATTCAGGTATTTCTTTTCTTTCCCAATACTGTTCTTCTTTTTTGTTACTCCTTTTATATATTACTTTAGGAGTCTTAGGCAACGCAATTGTCAAACCTTGAATAGAAATAATATCTCCTATTTCCCCTGTCTTTGATATAACCACAAAATCATACTTAAGGTTATAGCCGTATGACCACGTTTTAGCCTTGTTCTTAGACGTTAAAACATTTTTTGGTACTACACCCTCAAGTACTTTATATAGTTTATTTAGACCTTCTTTCTGCAAATCCTTGTTTTGTATCAGTTTTTTTTGCTCCTCGTTCTAAAGATTCAATAGCTTCCTTCTCTGATTCTATTCTATTTAGAATTTCAAAGGCATCAAAAATTGCTAATTTTTTTGTAGCTGCTGCATTTTTTAATCTATCAGCAGATAAATCATCTTCGGGGTCGTGTTTAATAATCGCTTCCTTCGCCACCTTGATTAGTTGTTCCACCGCCCTGTGACCTGCTTCTATTATTTTTAGTTTTATTTCTTTTGATTTCATTTTTAATTCTTTTTATTTTTTTTAAATGAACATAATCGAAATCTTCGTCATCCATCCAATCCCACTCTCGACTCATAATATCATAGTTATTTGATGGTCATACATTCTATACAACTTTTCCCCATCCACAGTAAATTCATATTCACTATCAGGTTTAAAAGTAACTTTGGTTCCTTCGTTAACACCTTGACTAATGAGATAATTGTTTGGGTATTTAACCATTCCAACCAATGGTTCTTCTTTAATGTTTTTATAAAGATACGAATCTTCAGGTTTTGTAGGTTTAATAAAACAATACCTATCTACTGCATTCCAATTTTTACCATTGTGATAAGCAAAGAATTGTTCTTCTTCTACGAAAAATAAATTATCTTTAAAATAACTTTTACCACTTTGAATCTTTCCTTTCATATCATTATAATATTTAAAAACATTATGATGAACTAACAATTTGTTTCCTTTTTTTATTGGACCATTGTATCCGATAGGAACCGATATAACCTCTGCTTGTCTTTGAGAAAAAATGTGGTCTTCTTGAGAGGTGCTAATAATAAAATCAACTCCGCCAATTTCTTTTGTGTTGTTGTATCTTTTATTGTCTAATGGCTTTACAATAAATGCTATAGGTGATTTCATAATTTAATTTATGAGCCACAACCAATACAGTCTATATGTGAATCAGTTGGCTTGACTCCATTTAATTTCATTTCAATATTGTGAATCTCGTCAGCAATAGACATTTGTTCCATCCAATCATCTACCTTATTCTTCTCCATTTTCAAGACCTCAACTTTTTTGATGAGTTCTTTTCTTTCCTGCTCCGACATTCTTAAAAGTTTATATTATACTCAATTGATATTGGCATAGTAGAAGTAAACTCTTTCCAAAGTAAAACCTCATCATCGCTTTGTATATATATTAATATAGAATCTCTATCAATATCATACTTAATCAAATGTATAATATAACTTCCAATTAATATAACCTGCCCTACTAAATAATGCATTGCTCCTGACTTATAATCAGGTCCTACTGATATTTTTCTAATATCCATTAGTATACTCTAAGTTCAAAGTTTCCTTGGGCAATGTCTGCCACGGTTGATGCAAAATCTCGGTCTAATTTATCAATTGTAACTTGTCCGTTAGCTTTAAGATACCCTCCGAAAAAACATAAAGCTTTAGAATCTTTAGTACCACCATACCCATTTAACAATACAAGAACAGGTTGGTCTCCAAATGCTACGGCAGGTCTTATTACAATTTCATTACCGGAATCTACCCAAGTAAAAGTTGTACCTGTGGTATTATTAGCTTCTACTACTGATACATTTCCTCCTGTCGATGAGAATATTGCTTCATAACTTGTATAAGGTAACGAGCCACCACCTGTTGGTGTTTCCCATTGTGTTTGAACTGACGTTCCACTAATAGACTTAATACCTAATATCTGTGTGTCTGCCGTTGGTAAGCTTTCAGGTAATGAAATTTCTTGTGCTGCTCCTGTATCAGGTGCTTGAAGAATAATTGTTTCCGGAGAGCCTTTACTTGCTCCTGTTTCAAATTCTATTTTTCCACCTTCTGAACTTCCGTTTCCTGTAAGCTTTAATACTCCGTATCTAAAGGTTGGGTTAAGAGATGACCCAATTTGAACCTTAGTAAGTCCTGCAGTCCCTGTATCTAAAGTAAGTCCTACATTCCCATCTAATACACTATTGTTATTATATTGAATCTGAGCACTTGTACCTCCCGGTGCTGCAGTAGCAGTAATAGCTAAATTCCCACTACCGAGAAGACTATTTCCGTTAACTGTTTTAATGTTTGAGCCACTAACTAAAGCAGCTTGTTTGTCATCAAATTTAACAAAATCACCTGAATCTAAATACCCATCAACTGTTCTTGTAGACTTAGCCATACTAAGCGAAGGAGTATTTCCTCCTGAACTTACTATTGGAGCAGTCCCTCCAACTGATGTGACAGTTCCACCACCACCACCGGCAGCTTTCCATTCAGTTTCTACCTCAGTACCTGTAATTGATTTAACAGTTAAGGCTAATCCGACATCAGTCGGCAATGCACCCGGAAGAGAAATTTCTTGTTTTGCACCTTGTTCAGGTCCTTGTAAAGTTACAATTGCTGCTGCTGCTTTTCCAATTCCTGTTTGAAATTGAACTCTACCACCTAAGTTACTTCCGTTACCTTTAAGTAATAAAATACCTTCCTGAAAGACAGGGTTGTTTTCGTTTCCTACAGTTAAAATATTATTAGTAGTATCCCAAGTAAGATTTGTGTCTGCTGAAAAGTTTGTACCATCATTAATCTGAACACTACCTGCAACACCTGCAGGAGTACCACCACTAACTACAATATCTCCACTTCCTAAAATAGATTGACTATTTATAGTTTTAATGTTTGTCCCACTAACTAAAGGGTCTTGGTAATTGAAATCAATTATTTTTCCCGGGTCACCTGCACCACCATTAGTCATTGTAACTCCTGAACCTGTAAACCCAAATGTACCTTGGGCAGTAGAACTACCTACTTTAATACTATTTACAGTTGATACGCTACTTCCATTAAGTTGTATTTTTTTGTTTCCGTCTTTGTCGGTTAATACAGTTTGAGTTATACCGGAACCCATCTCTACTTTGTCAAGCCAAAATCCTGATGAAGCATCTGCTGCATCAATTTTAAACTTCTCGTCAGCACTACTTCCTACTGTACTCCATATAGATGTGAAGGGAGATGACGAAGTCGGTGTTTTGTCAATAACTAATACTTGACCGGGAGCAGGTTCGTTTTCCGGCAACGCAACTGCATAGCTTTGTTTTAGGATTTGACCCGGAGATGCCCAAGCAGCAAATTGACCTGAGCCAAGTGCATCATAATATCTTGTCTCTCCATAAAATGCACCTTCACCGGCTCCTGCAAATATATTTAACTGACCTTTGATTTCTTGTGCTTTACCAATATTAACGACAGGGTTGTTTTTTAAAGATAAATCTACCTTAAAAAAATCACCTGCATTGAAAACACCTCCTTGATTAAACTGAACACCGAACTCAGGTTCAGAAGGATTTCCTCCTCCAATACCTGAACCATCTATATTAATTAAGTTCCCTACTGTAGTTATTGTAATACCTCCCTTACCTGCTAAATCAATATCAGGTCCGGTTGCTCCCTCAATAGTTTGGATACCTGCAGAACCTCCACCACCTGTAATAGTGATTTCAGTTCCGGAGGAACTAATACTAATACCTCCGGCACCAACCAAGCTTAACTCTCCTGTTAGTGTGTTTAATGACTGAACACTTAGCCCACCACCCGGAACCAATGCAATAATATCTGATATTCTATAGTTTTTTGTAATTAAATCATTATCAACATCAGTACCAATTAATTTATCATTAATTGATGGTATTGCATCTATCGAGTATGTTGCTATTCTTGCCATTTTTTATTCCACTTTTTCTAAAGTCTCTTGTGCTTTTTCAGTAACCTCTCCTGTTTGTGGATTAATAACTGCTTCATCACCGTACTTTTCGGTTAATTCTTTTTCTACAACTGAATAATCAGCTTTTACTTTATCGATATTTTCGATAATTACTCTCTGTTGGAGCACTACATCTCCCAATTGCATTTTCAATTGATTGAATGCGTTTAACATTGATTGAACTTGTGTCAATTCCTGCTCTGTTAATTTTTTACTTTTTGCCATTTGATTTTTATTTAATTAATTATTAGTTACAAAGATATGAAAATTTTCATTTACCTCTCAAACTCACAACGAGATAATAGTATACAAGTAGTTGTACCGTCATCAAAAGTAATTTGTAAAAACGGTTGTTTTCTATCAAGGTAATAATCTTGCCTTGATATTTTAACCTGTTTCCCCTCAAGATAAACATCTCCACCACCATCTTTTCCGGCAGGACCTTGTGCACCTGTTGCACCGGTGTCTCCCTTAACACCCTGAATTCCTTGAGCACCTGTGTCTCCCTTTGCACCCTGAATTCCTTGAGAACCTGTATCTCCCTTTGCACCTTGTGCACCTGTATCTCCCTTTACACCTTGGTCTCCTTGTTTACCGGGAGTACCATTAGTTCCGTTAGTTCCGTTAGTTCCGGCAGTACCTGTATCACCTTTTACTCCTTGAATACCTTGGATTCCTTGGTCTCCTTTTGCTCCGTTTGAACCATTAGTTCCTGCAGCACCTGTTGCACCTCGTGGTCCTATTAAATTAGAAGTTGTAAAAGAAGTACCATCTGTATATTCAAATGTAATTTCACCTTTTGCTTTTTCAGAAGTTTTTGCAATTCCATTTCCGGTGTTTCCCTTGGCTCCGGTGTCTCCTTTCAAGCCTTGAATCCCTTGAATCCCTTGGATACCTTGGTCTCCCTTGGCTCCTGCTGCTCCTGTATCACCTTTGGCACCTGCAGCACCTGCTGCTCCTGTATCGCCTTTTAAACCTTGCGAACCTGTATCACCCTTCACTCCTTGGTCTCCCTGCTTACCCGGTTCTCCTTGGATTCCCTGACCACCGGTATCACCTTTCGCACCATGCGAACCTGTGTCTCCTTTAACACCTTGGTCACCTTTGGCTCCATCGGTTCCGTTTGTACCTGCTGCTCCTCTTGCTCCGGTATCTCCTGTTTTACCAATATCTCCTTGTGGACCCTGTGACCCTGTGTCTCCTTTAACACCTTGGTCACCTTGGTCACCCTTGGCACCGTCAGTTCCGTTAGTTCCGTTAGTTCCGGCAGCACCTCTTGCACCGGCAGCACCTGTATCTCCCTTAGCACCTGCAGCACCGGTGTCTCCTTTGGCTCCTGCAGAACCGGTATCACCTTTTAAACCTTGGATACCTTGGTCACCTTTATCCCCTTGAACACCTTGGTCACCTTGGTCACCTTTAGGTCCTTGTGGTCCGGTGTTTGTTGGTAGGGTTACTGTGTTTCCATCGCTTATAGTAAGTTCTTCATTTACTACAGACAAAGTTTGTCTATCGACACAAAATTCAATTGCTCTTGACTCTTCGTTAATAGTTACATTTGTTCCTTTACAACCTAAAAAAGTTAAAGTATCACTATTGCTAATTGCTTTAATAGAAGTTTTACCATCAGTTACGTTTTTAAATATATTCTGAGAAGAACCTTTATCGTTATTTGTTAATGTGATTGTTTTAGCTGAGGATTGGTTTAGTGTGAAATCTCCTCCACCACTCATACCACCACCTGCAGTTAATGTGATTTTACTATTACTTACTGAAGCCGAGTTGTCTGTCCAAGATGCAGTTAATGTACCTCCATCATTCTGTGTAGCAGTTAGAGTCTTAGTTGTGTTGCCTGTTACGGCAAGTTTATTAATTGTGTTATCATATGCAGAATTCCATTCAGTTGAATTACCTCCGGCTCCATAAAAATTACCTGTTGTTGTAAGGTTTTTATTATAGTCTACAGTAAATGGAAATACAGTATTGTCAAGTCCTGAAAAATTAGAAGTTAACATAACATTCAATAAAGGAACAGTTGTATAACTTCCCGTTGTAGGAATTGCACCCCAAGTTAAAGTAAACCTTGTTCTATTATCTCCTGTATGTATAGAATTTATAACGTGAGCATTTAATCCCCAATTTGTAAACCCATTAGTTCTTTCAAAATCTGAAGTAGCACCTGCATTAACATCCCACCTTCCGGTAGCATTATCATATTCTTCTATTTCTACAGTTAATCCCGGATAGGTAAATCCTGTCCAAGATGTTTCAATCCATAAAATAGCCGTTGTCGGCCAACCTGTGTTTGCTATAACCTCAAATCTAAATTTCTTTGTTGTATTATTAATAGAAGCACCTGAACTCGTAGACTTCTGACCATCTAATATGTTGTTAAACATAGTGGTATTATTCCAAGCCACCCAAGACGAACCATTCCAATACTCAGTATTAGAGTATGATTGGTATCTAATAATGTCTGACTTTGCACCTTGTACAAACCACCTTAAATTATTATTACCTGCGTAGGTATCATAATAATAAGCACCTGATGCAACACTATGGTAAGGTTGAAAACAAGAATCATTAAAGTATACATCGTCATTAAAAGTTTTAGTTCCACTTCCAATCACCTGTGCACCTGTTGTTCTTAAAACCGTACTATCAACATTAAGTGTAATGGTCTCTGCTACAGATTGATTTAATGTAAAATCCCCACCATTTGACAAACCATCTCCTGCACTCAAAGTAATCTTTGAATTATTTACAGTAGGGTTAGCCGGAACCTCAGCAAGGGTAATATACTTTGCTCCGTTAGTTAACTGATTATTATTTGTTGGTATAGTTGTACTCGTAAAAGCATTGGACCCCAATGATGTTCCATTGACTTTTATGTCTGAAGCAACGTCAATGGGTTCCTTAAACTCTATATATCCCATAATGTTTTTTTAGTTTTACCCAATCTTACTAATCAAGCATACTAATGATTTGTCTGCAGTGGCTACTGCGGTAGTTACTACTACAGTTTTTGTATCTTTTCTTACAATACCAACATTTACTGTCTCACCGGATGCTTTCTCATAAACCTGAACAATCACATTTTGTGTACCTAAATTATGTACAACATCCATAGATGTTGCTCCACCAATCTCTTGTGTAAATTCTCTTGCAGCAACACAACTATCAACTTCTGCACAGAAGTTTTTAACTTGACTTGCTCCAATTGCAATAGTAACATCTGTTGCTGAAGTAACAATACCTTTATCATCTACAGTTACTTGTGCAACCGTATCTGCTGCTCCGTATGTCGCTGCAACTGTTCCCGGCTTCGCTAAACTTACTGCTCCTGAAGAAACAGTTAATCCACCTGTAGTTGGGAAGTTAGCAATACCTTGAACTGTTGCAGTTGCAACGTCAATGTTCTTGTTAATCTCTGTCCAATCTGCTGCAGTTGTTGGAGTATCAATGTTAGCGATAACTAAATCACCAACCTCTAATGTAGGACTCCAAAATCCTGCCGGGTTTCCTGAACCTGCTACAGTTACTGCATATGTCCAACCTTGCTTAACACCTACTGATGGTGCTGCAGTTGTCGCATCGTATCCACCTTGGTAGATTAATGCTCCTGAACCTGCGAATGTTGTATCTACATAGTTCTTAGTTGCTGCATCCTGTGCTGCCGTTGGATTAGTAACATCAGTAATTTTGTTAGATGCCATACCTAAGTCCTGAGTAGGTGCTCCCCAAAAACTAAGACCAAGGTCATTAATAATAACCTTGTTTTGGTCTGCTCCTTTATCAAACAAGCCAACTAAGTAATCTGTCTTAGGGTCTACCTTTGCAGTTTTTGTAGGAAGTTCCGAAAGGTCAAGTACAATATTAATAGTATCTGTAGCTGCTACATCAGTAACAATACCTTCACCACCGGCAAAGTTTATTGAGTCATTATCGCTAATTGTTTCAGCAGTTCCTGAGTCAGCTTCAATAGTAAACGAACTCATTGTTCCTGCACCACCTGCAGCGATTGCAGTTACTAAACCTTGTGCATCAACTGTAACATCTGCTGAGGTATATTTACCTGCAGTAAGTCCTGCTATAGTTTTTAATCCTATTTGTACAGTATTTTTAGTTGAGGCATCTACATTTAAAGTCTTAGAGGTAAATTGAACCGTGTCACCTGAAGCGACACTAAATGAATTAGTACCATCAGAAATATCAAATCCTGCAAATCCTGCCGGTATTGATGCCCAAGTTCCATCTCCTTTTAAATACTTAACATTGTCTGCTGCTGCAGGTGCAGGTACTGAACCTTTTGTTCCTGCAGTTGTTCCGTTTGCACCTGTAAAGTCACTAATACTAATAACCGGTGCAGCACCTCCACTTGAAGCTATTGGAGCAGTTCCTGTAACTCCTGTTACTGTACCTGTGTTGTCAGTAAAAGGTAAATCTGATACGTTTCCATAAGATACTGTGTTTTTTGTAGCGTAGATAACCTGTGAATCTAACGGAATTTTAGTACCTGCTGCGTTTGATGCAGAAAGAATAATGTTTGTTGCACTAGAATAATCAGTACCAACTGTAACTGCTCCTGTTGAAGAAGATACAGTAATACCTTTTCCTGCGGTAATGCCTGTTACTCCACCTTGTCCATCAAGTTCTACCCAAGTAGTACCATTCCAATACTTTAATGTCTTCGCAGTTGAGTCATAAAAAAACTGTCCTTCTCCTAAAGGAGTTGTTGGGTTACTTGATAGATTTTGAGCAAGGACATTAGTCATTTCTAATCCTGTCAAATCTATCGCATCTAAAAATCTAATTGCCATAATTCTTTCTTTTTTTTGTTATATTAATTTAAATAAGCTTCTCCTGAAAAAGCTACATTAAATGTTACTCTTATTGTTTTAATATCTATATAATCAACAGTACATATTACCTCTTGACCGGCAGAATCAACTATTGAGACTGACGGAAATTTATCTAAATCGTGAGTTATAGTCCAAGTTTTAGCAGGAACCCCCTGTTTAAAAACAAAGTTTTTATCTCCACCACCACCGTTAGGATTATATGTCAACAAAGATATGAAATAATCTTTATTGTTTTCAAAGCTACCATTTGACGTTACCAAGGTTAAACCTATATCCCAAAATCCCGGATTGTTTTTTCTAGCTACTGCACTATCCCAAATGTATATAGCATACTTACTAACGTCATTTGAGTTAGTTAAGAATATATAAGAGCCAATTAACACTTTTGTGTAAAATTCTGATATGTCTGTGGGAGGAGCCTGACTAGCATACTTTAAAGAATATGAACTAATAACAAACCCACCTATTGAATCAAAAGGGACTGTTTCTGTAAGATTAGGGTCAAAAGATATTGTGCCCGGTTTTCTTGCTTGTCCTCCTCTATTTCTTGATACTGCCTGAAATTCATACCTTAGAGTCTGAGAATCCACAGATGCAGTCGTATTAATCCAATCAGCTACTGCTGATAAAGTAAAATTCTTTGTTGCATTTTTATTGGTGGCATCAGTACCTATCCATTTATCTGCTCCAACTAAATCTGTATCTATAGGATATGTAGATATTCTAGCCATTTATATTTAGTTTTTTTATGTTACAAAGTTAATGAAAAAAAAAGAAAGGTTATTTTTTTGACTCCGAGTAAGAGTTCATCATTTTCTCTCCTGTTCTACCTATAACATAACCACCAATACCTATTTGAAGTAAATTCCAAAATTCATTTTCTAACTCCGGGATTCTTAAATCAAATAATGGTGCTACAAACTTTACATAAATAACTATAAAACCAAAAGCTAACATTAAGATAGGTCTCCAACTTCTTTGAAGCCAATTACCTTTTGCTTCCGTAACTATGATTTCAGTTTGCATTTTTTGCAACTCTAATTCTTTTTGAATAAGAATTTGTTTAATTACATTTTCTGCTTTTATTTTTTCTTCTTTTGATGTAAACAATTTATCTAGACCTCCTAGTAAATCTTTTACAACACTTCCTCCAAACCAATCAATTATTTTTTTCATATATCTTTATATTCACTTGTTGCATCAAAACTAGGACAAGCTTTATTAGAAAAATCTCTGTGTCCGTGTACTACAACTTCAGGATATATTTCTTTTAAAACTTTAATTAAATTTAAAAGACTAAGTTTTTGAGAATCAGTCCTTGTGTCTTTTGGAGTCTTACCGTCTAATTCAACTCCCCCAACATAACAAATTCCTATGCTGCTTTTATTTTTTCCGGATGTGTGGGCACCTGACCTAGAGATAGGTCTTCCGACATCTATTGTACCGTCAAGTAAAACGCAAAAATGGTAACCGATGTCTGACCATCCCCTACCATTAACGTGCCATCCCTTTATAGTGTCTGTGCTAATTTCTTGTCCTTCTCTTGTAGCTGAACAATGAATTATTATTTTATTTATTTTTCTCATTTTTTTCTCTACGTTCCTTATCTAATAAGTACCAACGCTGAGCCGTATAACCGACAGAAAGAACTAGCAGCATAATTTTTAAAACCGTATCTATATGCGACATTGAAATCGCAAAAGTACCTATATTCAAAAGGTACATCTTAATATCTCCCATCCAATTACTCATCTTCTTTTAGATTATATACTAATTGAATGTGATTCTCAAATTCTTCTGACGAATCGAGTGTTGAAGTTGTAACCCAATATTCTTTCATATACTAATTGTTATTCCTATAGTTAATTTTTCCATCTTACCAAAGTGCTATAATATCCTCACAAGTTGTATATGTCTTCCAAACTTTCTTTACTTGAACAGGAAAGAAACCTTCTTTTACATTCTTGAAAATTACAGGCAATTGATTTGCCAATGGAGTTATATTTAAGTCTTTACCTGCACCACCTGTACCAATATATAAAACACATCCGTTGTTTGCATCTTGATAATTATCAACTGCACTTGCTGCGTATATTGTGTATCTTTCTGTACCTCCTACATTTGTAAAGATGTCAGCATTTAGTGTCAATGTTTCTTGGTCTACTAATGCAGTTACTGTAGCTGATACACCATTGCTTGTATTTACTACAATGTCACCTGCCTTTACTCCGTTCTTAACAAACTCTGCATCTGACTCCCCAATTAATTGATTAGGAGCAATCCCGTCATTATCTCCACTAACTCTAATTGCAATGAATGGTACGTTAGCATTATCAGAAGTAACTATTTCAAGTGCTTGGTATCCTTGTGTTTTATTTGTTGCCATATCTTATTTTTTTTTGTAAGGAAATTTTTCGTTTAAAATTTTTTTCCTAGCACCACATCCGCAATCTTTGTTTAAAATTTTTGCTCCGGCATCAACTATTCTTTTGATTCCTGTGGCAGTTGTTATTTTTTCTACTGTGTCTCCGAGTCCTTTTGATTCCATTGATTTATTTTTTACAAGTACATAGTTTGTTTGGACAAGAATCTACACTAAACATTAATTTAGATACTACCCAATTCCATCCGCATTGAAACTTACACCAAACAGATTGCATCCACAATCCTAATTTTACTAATAATTTTCCCATTAAAATTTGTGTTTTTTAATTACAACATTGTTTTTTGGTTTCTTTTTAATCTTATGAAAGTCCTTAAATGATTGATTTGTTGACGGACTATAAGGGTGCATAAGGTCTCTTTTGGGAGCCATATTAATACACTCATATACTTTATTTATTTTTATACCCATTACGATACAGTTATAGTTCTACCCCCAACCTCTATTGGTTTTCCTTCTTTTGCTTTTTTAAGTGAAGCTATTGCTCCTACGGCTAAAGCAGTTTTACCATATTTCTTAACTAACCCACTTGCTTTCCCAATTAATCCACCTGTCGCACTTACACTTGTAGTTGGTGCACCGGGAGTTGCTAAATTTCTCATACTGATTATTTTATTTTACAAATATACTAATATTTTCCTTGTCTATTTTTTGGTGAGGATTTAGTTGAACCGCCTTTACCTGCCCATAGTTTCTTACAACTCCAATACCTAGCGGTTAACTTTGACTTAGCGGTTCCACACTTATGTCTAGCCTTAAACGATTTTCTTGCAGCAGAAGAGTAATTATGACCATAACCCTTTGCACCAAAATGAATTAGTTTTTCTTTTCCGTTTTCACAGGCTTTAACCATTTTCTTCTTACCGGGTCTTGTACTTGCTCTTACCGAGTTGCACTTCATATTCTTTTTACTTACCGCCATCTTTTTTATTTAGTTGCTCTAAAGATGTAATCCAATCTTTAGAAAGTCTATTTCTATTGTATTGTGCTACAATCCAAGCTTCACTTCTTTTCTCGTTATGTTCTTTTTTTGCTATGTGCTGCACTTTTAACTAACCTTTCTTCCATTTTAGCAACCTTTATTTTTAGGTTGGTATTCTCTATTATGAGTTCTTCTATCTTTAATTCTAATGAATCAATTTTATTTTTTAACTCTTCTATTATTTTTAAAGACAATTTATCAAGCTTGTCTCCTTCTCTTTCATTTTGGTCCATCTTCTTCTTGATGATTGACCAAATTTCTTTTACACCAAATGCTGACAACAGTGCTATAAGTATCCCGTCTTCCACTACTACTTCCTCCTTCTAACTGATTTTACTTTTCTACCTCCTGCACCTTGCTTTCCAATCCTTGCTTTTTCAGATTGTTTTTTTCTCAAAGTAGATGGTGACATTTCTTTTTTAGTGACAGGTGTTTTTGAGGAAACTCTTTTAGATGGTCTGCAGTATTCACTCTTACCTCCTGTTCCACAGGGTTTATTAGTTCGGGTGTCTACCCACTTCTCTTTACCCCACCTCTTTAAGTTAGACCCTGCTTTAGTTTTTCTAACCTTTCCACTTTTTTTTCTACACTTTGCAGTTGCTTGTGCAGCACGAGCCGACCACTTGCCGTAACTCTTCATTACTTTTCTGTAACAAGCATCCTTTGGCATAGCTTATCTTTTTTTATTACACTTTGCGTATACGCTATTTGCTATTTGTTTATTAGAAGGTAGTCCGTGTTTCTCAGGCTTACCTTTCATTGACTTATTTGCTTCCGTAAAATATGGTTTTGTTTTTCTCATAATTATGCTCTATAACTTCTTCCTTTTTTCTTTCTTGCTATTTTTGTTTTAGACTTCCCAAGTCCTGTTCCTCCAAAAGCTAAGCTACCTGCTCCTGTAGTTCTTCTTTTTTCTGTATTAGGTTTTGACCACTTTGCAGTATCTGTTTTCTTAAACGTAGATAAATCAGTAGTGGTTTTTTCTAACTGCTCTTTTCTTTTCTTAGCCTTCTCAGCTAGAATAGCTTTATCCTCTTCTTTTGTATTTGGTTTTTTTTTGGCAGCTTTAGCTTGACAATCCTTTAATGCTTGTCCTTTTAATCCTTTACAACTCATATCACGTTATTTATTGTTATCTTTGTTACAAAGATATTAAATTTAATTGAATGCCTGATTACCTAAAATATTGGAAGGTAGTTCGATATTATGTTAAGGCTAAGTACGGTTTAAGCACCGCAGACCTTGATATGCTTTTGTTTCTTAAATCAGAAAAATACTTTGGCAAAGATGACTTCGATGAGTTCAACGAATTACTAAGTTGGGATAAAAACAGATTTGAAAGCTTAAGAGAAAGAAGTTGGATAGAAGTCTTTAGAAAAAGAAGAGGGAAAAAGAAAGCGGTATATCAACTATCATATAAAGCTGAAAGATGTATAGCATCTATCTATAAAAAATTAGAGGGAGAAGAGATACCTGAATCGACATCTTCTAACCCCCTCTTTCTGAAAAACTTAGGATATATGGATACTGTGTTTAGAAACTACATAAAGAAACTAAACCAATCTATAAGACAACAACGACATCATTCTGAGAAATAACCGTAAACTGTTCTTCCTCTATAATCATTGTATAACCTGCTCTTGAATCATAAAAGATAATATCACTTGATTTAATATGAGGTACATCTGTACCGGGTGCTATTACCTTTCCTTTCTTATACCTAATATTACTTGTGTCTTCTGCGGAAAGTAATAGACCTGATTCAGTCTTTACTTCTTCTTTAATTTGTTTAATTAAAATGTATTTGCCTATTGGTTTCATATCTATTTAGTTATTGTATCTCTCTTTATCTTCTTGAATCATTTTCCAAACTAATCCTCCAAAGACTAAACCCACTACTACTACTCCTATAATTACATCTACTATCATTGTTCTTCATATGTTCTTGCCATTGTTATAATAGCATTGGTTGATAAAATAGTTACTGCAACTGATACTGCGTTTTGTAATGCGGACTTAGTAACTTTCAATGGGTCAATAACACCCATCTTATACATATCTCCCCATTCACCTGTCTTGACATTCATACCTTCATTACCCTTATCATACATAAGTTTTGATTCTTCATCAACAGATAACTCTAAACCTGCATTGGAATAAATCTGTAACAAAGGAGCACGAAGTGCTCTCGCTAAAATTTTACCGGCAACTTTATTTCGGTTCTTGTGGAAATTATCGTCTTCAATGTAGGTAGCTTCTTTATAAAGTGCTACACCTCCACCCGGAAGTATACCCTCCTCTAAAGCAGAACGTACTGCACACACTGCATCATCAACTCTATCATATAGTTCTTTTTGTTCTAAGTCTGTTTGACCTCCAACATAAATAACTCCTACACCACCTGTCAGTGTTGCAATTCTTGAAAGAATAAAGTCTGCATTATTTTTGTCGTTCTCTCTTTTGTGTGCTTCTTTTAATTCTTTGACTCTATCAATTACTTCTTTAGACTCTTCTATTTCTTTTATGATGACGGTTGAGTCCCGACCAACTATCACCTTGGAGCAGTGACCCAAATCCTCTAACGTCATCAAACTTAAATCGTCTCCTGTCTTTTCACTAAAGTATGTTGCTCCTACACTAATAGCTATGTCTTGCATTAGTTCGTGAGACTTGTACCCAAATGATGGTGGACCAATTGCACAAAGCTTTAAACTGTTTTTCATTACATTAGCTGCTAAAGTATTTACAACATTAGCTGAGGTTGGTGCAATAATTAATAATCGTTTGCGGTCTGTTATTACAGGCTTTAATACGTTTTCAATATGTAATAGGTTTTCAATTGGTGCATCGCTAACTAACACATAACAATCTTCTAGTATACACTCATCGTTCTTTTGGTTGTTTACAAACATTGGTGATTCATAACCACGGTCAATCTTTAAACCATTTGTAGATTCATAATATGTCTCTGATGTTTGAGAACGGTCTATAGTAACTAGACCATTAATGCCAACTTGTTTATAGACATCTGAAATTATAGTACCCAACTCTTTATCGTTGTTAGCTGATATAGTGGCTACATCTTTTAGTTTCTTCTGTGTAACTTTTGTCGATTTCTTTTTTAAGTTATCGCAAAGGTCTTCTGTTTGAGAAACTAAGTCTCTTAATACAGTGGTTTTATTTTCTTTTATTAATTCAGCACCTGCTTTGACTAAAGCTTCAGTGAGGACAATAGCAGTTGTTGTTCCGTCTCCTGCTGAGGTCGCAGTTCTCTCGGCTGCTTCTTTCATCATCTTAACCGCAAGGTGTTCTGTTGGGTCTATAAGTGAAACTGCTTTAGCAACTGTCACTCCATCTTTCGTTACTGTAATTCCGTGGGTGTGTTGTGGAGATTCAATCAAGACTGTTTGACCGGCAGGTCCTAGTGTGGACTTTACTGCTGAGGATAATGTTTCAATTCCTTTGTATAATTTTTTTCTTCCCTCTTCATCAAACAATAAGTTCTTAGGAGTATATCCTGCATTAGACATATTTAATTAAATTTAAGTTTGGTCAAAGATACGAAATTATTTTATCTTAGCTAACAATTAATAGTGTATAACTTTCGTCTAAATCTTATATGACGTATGTCAGTAATTTTTTCTACTATAGTAGTAGTAGTAGTAGTAGTAGTATTATTTTTACTATAAGGAATTTTCTTATAATAATCGACATTATCGTCTTAATCTTGATTATCAATAAGTTAACTAAAAGAAAAAGTCTTTAAAAAGTCTTAGGTATGTCGAAAATCAGACATATTAAAAGCACCCATAGTTAAAAGGATATAACAAAACTCTTCTAAAGTTTAGTTCTAGGTTCGATTCCTAGTGGGTGTACAAAAAAAAGAGACGGTAATCAGCCGTCTCCTTTACTATCAATCAATCAAATCAACTCAACTACAATCTGTAGAAGTTCTTTCTGCCCTCAGCTAACTCAATACCGTCTGCCAACATATCAACCTTCTTGGCTCTATATGCTGACTTCTTTAATTGAGAAGCCTGTGCAATACCTGTGATTCCATCAGGTCTGTCATTTATAAGTCTACCGTCTTTAACTCGTAAACCTCCTAAGCTTTTAAATCTCATTTTCATAATAAATGCATTTGGTCGTTCTCCACAAATATACAAAATTTTTTTATCAGTTATCAATAACCAACGGGTAATATATAATATACGCTGACCGGACCCCAATCCGAAACTGATATTTTTTAGAAAAAGTGTTTTGATTCGGTTCGAACCGCCTAGATTTTTTTAGCTTTTTGTTTTGACCTGTTGCCCTGTTCCCGTCAACCCCTGTATCCCTGTGACCCTGTCCCACGTTCCACCGATTTGTTACCCCTGTAGACCCCTGTCCCCGTTCCCGTGTCCCCTGTTCCCCTTGTAAACTTAAAGTATAGACACTTAAAGAGACACGGTTATCCCTAGCCGATAGGATTTAGAAGTAAACAAAAGTTAGTAAATAGGCTCTTGTAACCATCTGATTATCAGCAGAATTAAAAGAGAATTGAAAAAGATTTAGAAAATACTTTAAAAAATACTTGTGAGTTAAAAAGAATTAGACTAGATTTGCTCTATATTAATAAATTAATTAAACTAAATTTAAATATTATGAGTAAGCAAAATGAAATTTTCGACAAAGTAAACAAGCTAGTTATTGAAGGATTAAAAAAGGATGGGATGCAATGGTTCAAGCCTTGGAAAGGTGGACAAGAGAACTCACCTTTTAACTTAGCTACTAACAGATATTACAACGGGTTCAATATTTTTATGTTGAATTGTGTAATGAAGGCAGAAGGATATGAGTTCAATCAGTGGTTAACATTTAAACAAATATCTGCAAAAGGTGGTAAGGTAATCAAGGGTTCAAAATCTACAGAAGTTTACTTTTGGCAGATAGGATATTTTGATAATAAGACAGGGAAATTTGTAAGTCCTAAAGCAGTAAAAGGTATTAATACAAGTGAGAAATTAGCTGACGGAAAAGACAGATACAGAAAGACATTCTCTGTAAGATTCTACAAGGTTTTTAATGTAGCACAAACCGAAGGTATTGAGCCAATGCAATTAGAGAAAGTTATTACTGATGTAGTTAACGAACCTCTTGAAGTAGCCGATAATCTAGTAAAAAACTACGTTGAAAATCAAAACGGTTTTGAGATTAAGCACGGTCAAAGCGGAGCGTATTACTCACCTTCTAGAGACTTTGTAAATATGCCACACCTAGAGACATTCGTTGACTCTGATAGCTATTACAAAGTATTGTTTCACGAACTCGCCCATAGTACAGGACACAATTCTAGATTAAATCGTAAGTCTATGCAAGACATTCAAAGATGGGGAGATAATGTCTATGCTCAAGAAGAGTTGGTTGCTGAAATCTCTGCAATGTATTTAGTTGGGTTACTAGGACTTAATCCAAAGAGCGATGAAACAAACTCTCAAGCATATATCAAAGGATGGTGTACACATCTAGCAGACAAACCACAGGAATGTATTTACGCTATGCAACAGGCAACTAAGGTAGTTGAGTTTATGCAGAGATAAACAAGCCAACACAGACACCAACCTCACTTCAGCAACGGAGTGGGGATTTGGTGGTAAAAACAATTAATAACTAAAAATTAAAATTATGAAATCAATTATCAAAATCACAGGGAAATTATTAATCAGCCTAACAACATTGTTTGTTTACATTAGTGCTATTAGAATGATTGTAGACATCATTATCAACAACGGGTTTAAGTCTATAGCAATGACACCTGTATTTTTATTTATAGCTTTCTGTATGTATGTCAGTGGGACATTAGTTGTAAAAGAGATTAGAAGCTAGTTAACCAACCAAATTTAAACCAACCTCGCACTGAAATAAATGCGGGGATTTGGTGGTAAAAATTATTATTAATTAAATATAAATCAAATGAAAAAAGCAAATTTATCTTTCCAAGATATCAATTGGAAAAACCACTCTGCTCTAGGTGAGCAAGGTGTACAAGGAAGATTAACGATTGGTCAATATGAACTATCTGTTGTCGGTGGCAAGGGACTGTATTGCACTGAAGAAACAGAAAGTTACTATAAACCAAATTCATTTAGACACTACGTCTCTTTTGAGGTAGCAGTATTTCAAGATAAGGTTGAAGGTGGACAAGAGTTCACAAACAAATTTTTCTATGGAGATTTTGATAACCAAGATGATGTCTTAGGTTGGAAACATAAATCACAAATCAATCAGTTAATACAAAGAATTGAAGACTCATTGAAGACTGTTAAAATAGACTTTAATGACCAATACAACGAGTTAAAAGAAGTCACTGAAGAGTTTAAAAAGATTGAGCAAACGATACCAAAAGAAAACCTAGAAGTTATTCAAGAGATAGCGGAGTCAGGACTTAAATCTAACGAGTTTGAGAAAGCTAAGTTTCAGGAGTTTCTTGATTCAGGTTGGACTAAAAGAAATTGTAAGATTGAAAAACAAGACCGTGAGACAACACATAGTTTTATACTTGAAGATACTAAGTATATTATATCAGTATACAGTTTTGATTTTTATGTTAAGGTTAGATACCTCAGCTATGAGAATGGTTGGAGAATAGAGACCCCATACTTAAAAGAAAAATGGACATCACCTCAATGCTCTTATTCAAGTGGTTGGAGAAGCACTAAAAACGGCAAGTATACAAGCTATCAAATCGTTGGAAATGAACGTCAATATTCTGCTAAGGGATTGTTGAAAAAGGTTAATGAAGTTAATCAAGACAATGAATGGAATTACGATGCCTATGTTAATCAAAGACAAGCCTATAATAAAGCTAAGGATATGCTTAAAGAAAAATATCCAAATGCTGATGTAGTGAGAGGTAATACAAAGTATGACCATAGCTACCATAAGATTGATTTAGTTTTTAAATCAGGCAGTAAGCTACATTTCAATGTGTCCTGTTACGGAGATAAGCTGATAAAACTAGATAGTGTTGTGGATGAACAGAAACTTAAGTTTGACGATTGGCAAGGTTGGGCAGATAGATTTGATACACAGAAATAATGGAAAGACAAAACTATTTTAAGGTAAGGTATGCAGGGAAACTAATAAAGGTTATCCCTGCCCATTCCAAGTGGGAAGCAATTGATAGAATTTATAATAATAACATTGAAAAATACCCTTGGATAAAAAGAGAAAAGTTAACCGCAGTTAAATCTAAAAATTAAATTATATGAACTACGATGATTGGAAGTTACAAGCACCCGAATACAGTGAGTATGTAAGTACTTGTTGTGGTGCTGATTATGTGTTGTCAATAGATTATGAGAACGACATAGAAACAGAGGAACCTTACGTTTGTAATAGTTGTCAAGACTATTGTGATATTGAAGAAGAATCTGAATACCAAGAAAGGATGAGAGAATCCTATCTAGAAGATTTAGCAGACGAGAAAAGACATAACAGAATCTTGGATATGTAAAAAATTTAGACTAAATTTGATCCTCAGACTTGCATAGAAATATGCGAGTTTTTGGTGGTAGAAGGCAATAGTGCCACAATTTAAATCAAATCAAATGAGAAAAATATCTTATGACTCAGCAGAAAAATTTATGAATGCTGAACCGTTTAAAAGAGACAACACAGAAGTTGTTGTACTTCCAAATGTAACTGTATTAAAACTATTCGGAAACGAAATAGCATATAGATACAATAGTCCTGAAAGAACAATATCAATTACTAATTGCGGTTGGGAAACCAACACAACAAAAGATAGATTAAATGCCATTGATGGTGTTAGTATACATCAATCAAAAAAAGTTTGGTACCTAAATGGTGAAGCTTGGGATGGTAATTTAATAGATATTAATAATTAAAATAAAATCAAAATGAAAGTAAAAATTCAACAAAGAAGTGTTTATCACAAATTCGCAGAAGTAGAAATAGAAATAGACCCTGATGCATATGACCATTGGAAACTAGACAATGGAAAGTACGCAACCATTCAAGATTTTTTAATTGAGAATGAAGATTTATATTCAGATAAAATAGATGACAAGATGAGTAAAGCATCCTATGAGTTTGGATTTGGAACCGACTCTGATGCCAACTCTCACTATAATTCTTTTATGAATGAACCTGAATCAGAATCTGAATGGAGATATGAATTCAATGGAGAAGGTGGACACTTATAATATTAATTAATAAAAATAAAAATAATATGATATATATAACAAGCGACCACTTTGTGTGGTTAGACGTAACAAGACAATGTAAGTCACAAACAACTAGATTAGAACTCAATAGTGTACACGAGTTGTACGAACTATGTGAAGATGAAAGCGACCACTTAATTGAGGATGTTGATACCATACCAAAGCTAATGAATGACGGTTCAAGAATATGTATTGAAGTTGGACATCTTCCAACTAAATATAAGCCAAAAAAACTTTGGAAAGGAACTGATAAGATTATAAAGAACGGTTTTTGGTATGTAAAAATGTCCGATATAAAAGTAGGATAAGTCTAATAAATTTATTATTTTAGTGTAATTAAAATTCAAATCAAATGGCAAAATTAATTAAATCAAACGGGGACATTGTCCCCAATGTTGATGTATCAAACATCAAGAGTATGCAAGACCTAGTAAAAGGTTATGTAGAGTTTATTTATCTAAAAGGAGATAATCTTTTAATCTGTAATGAAGAGGGTTTACTAAGCAAACTACCCGTAAACGAAAAAGCGAGTAAAATTTATGGGTACAAGTTAGTTGGAGATGTAATTCAATGTGGATTATCTGAAATAAAATAGCTATGAAAACATTTAAATTAAAAACAATTATTAAACGTCTCTTGTTTTTAAAACTTGACAAGACATCTGATAACAAACTAGAAATTCAAAAACTTCAACAGTCTATGTCAGACGAAATAAATAAAAACAAATGAAAACAGAAGACTTAATAAAAGAAGTAGGCAGAGAGGTGGTTATGTTGTTACTAGAAAAGAACAAAGCCTATGGTGACACCGCAAACAAACCACCAAAAATATTCTCTAAGCTTTCAGCTAAAGAGGGAATCTTAGCTAGGATAGATGATAAGTTAAGTAGAATAAAAACCGTTGGGTTAAATGATAAGACAGAAGATACAATGTTAGACCTCATCGGATACTTAATTCTTTATCGTGTTCAGTGTAAAAAAGATGAACATAATTTGGAAAAGAAATAAACATTTAGTATCTTCGCATTCAATCAATTAAAATCAAATCAAATGTCAAAAATGAAACAAGTGTTCCAAGAGGAACGGGAAAAAGAGTCTCAAACATTAGGAGATTACTTAGATGATACCTACCAACAGGCAGAGTATTCAAACGAAAAAACAAAACAAGTGTTAAACGATATATTTGAAGCTTGGGGAGAAATCTTCGGAGTAAAAAATGTGTCACAAAAAATCCAATCAAATGATGAAGACCAAGATTTTTAATCAGTACGTTGATAAGGTATGTTATCTATTTAATATAGATTCAGATACCTTATTTACCAAGACTAAGCGTAGAGATGTGGTAGATGCTAGGCATCTACTCTACTACCTTTGTTCTCAACGACCTATGAGATTAGTTTATATACAAGAGTATATGGCTGAAAAAGGTTATGAAATTAATCACAGTTCAATTCACCACGGTATCGCTCAGGTAAAAAGTAAACTTGAAAGTGATGTGGACTATATTGAAACCATTAATAGTGTATTAAATGAAGCATAGTCTAGAAGAACTTTGGGCAGAAGCGGTAAAGGACTCTTACGCTATAACTCTTGACGGTAAAGGATACCAAGCAAGAATGGTGTATGGTTTGAAAATAGTTAAAGATGATGAAACAAATCAAATCCAATTGGTAAACGCAACAAGAGGTGGAGATTATTATCGGGAAGTAACTGCTGAAGAGTTAAAAGTTTTTCAAGAAAAAGGATGGAGAATTGGAGTGTATGTCTTATCTTTGTCTAACTATCGTTTAAAGCTTGACCTTATAGAAAAGAAAATCCAAAAAGAAATGGGTGGAAGGAAGAGTAAAAAGCAGATAGATATTTTAAAAGGTTCTCGCCAACGAGTGATGACCAAGTATAGTGAAATCAATTATAAATTAAATCAATTAAATTATGGCAACTAAATCAGTAGCAACAAAAAAGAAGTCTGTATTCGAAAGACTTTCGTCAATTAATGTTAACTCTAAAGTAGAGAAAAAAAACAATCTAACCTATTTGTCTTGGGCATATGCTTGGGCAGAAACTAAGAAGCATTGTCCTGATGCAACCTATGTTGTAGGGGAAACAGATTATGATGAAGCATTAGGTTTTATGTGTCACACTTCAGTGACAATAGAAGGGGAAACACTAGAGATGTGGTTACCTGTAATGGATGGCTCTAATAAAGCTATGAAGAAAACATCCTACGAAATCCAAAATAAATGGGGAAGTAAGCAAGTGGCTCAAGCAACTATGTTTGATATCAACAAAACAATTATGAGATGTTTGGTAAAAAACTTAGCTATGTTTGGTATGGGTATTTATATTTACGCAGGTGAAGATATGCCTAGTGAAGATGATGTTATTATACCTAAGGAAAAACCAACAAAAACTAACTCTACTGCCAAACCAATTCTAGATGTAACGTCTGAAAGATGGAAAGGATTAATAAAGTTTGCAGAAGAGAACAAGAGTCTTGGATATAAAAAATTAGTGGACAAACTTGAAACAAGTGGTCATTGTCAACTAAGTGCAAACGCAAAGAACGAAGTTAAGAATCTAGTTAAACCAACAAAGTAATGAAGGAGATATTAGATAAACTTAGAGATGATGAGTTATACTATGGCTCATTCGGAAAGAAGTATCTTTCCAACTCAGATATAGGAACTCTTCTCTCTAATCCAAAAGAGTTTAGACAACCACAAGATGACAATGTAAACTACCATAAAGGCAGATACTTTCATCAACTAATCCTTGAACCTGAAAAGGCAAAGGAAACTAAATTTGTTGATGTATCTTCTAGAAATACTAAAGCTTATAAAGAGACTGCAATCAATGGCATAGTTATGTTGGAGAAGGAAGGTCAAGAGATTAGAGATTGTGTTCAAGCAATGATGCAAAACTATTCTTTCTTTGAAGGCATTAGGTCTGAAGGTGTAGAGTACGAAGTACCTGCAATCACAGAACTATTTGGTCTTCAGTGGAAAGGTAAAGCAGATATAGTTTGTACAGATAAACTTATTGATTTGAAAACAAGTGGAAATATAAAAGATTTTAAGTGGTCTGCTCGTAAGTATAATTACGATAGTCAGTGCTACATTTATCAAAAGCTTTTCGGTAAACCTCTAGAGTTCTATGTGGTTGATAAGGGAACTAAGATGCTAGGCATTTTTAAACCAACTGATGAATTTGTAGAGAGAGGTAAAGCGAAAGTTATACAAGCGGTAGAAGTTTATAATAACTTCTTTAGTACTAATCCTAAATATAATATAGATGAATACTTTATTCAAGAGTCTCTTTAGACTAACAAAAAAAAGGCGAGTAATGTGGATGGAAGTTCCAATCAACTGCATATCTCGTGGGGAAAAAGACAATGTCATCCTCGCATTAATGAATCATTTGGAACAAACAATTAAAATCAATTAACAATGGAGCAAAAAGAAAAAATCTTTGCACAAGGTTTCTCATTTAAGAGAAACGACAACGCACCTGAATTTGTAGTCGGAAGACAATCAATCAAGGTGGATGAAGCAATAGTATTCCTAAAGGAGAATGCTAAGAAAGGTTGGGTCAACCTTGATATCAAACGAGCAAAGGGAGGAAACTTCTACTGTGAGTTAGATACTTGGGAAGCTAAGCCAACTAACAATAGCGGAAACACCGCAACAAAAAAAGTACCTGTAGAAGAAGGTGATATGCCATTCTAAATATATCTTACAGATACTTAGTTTACTCAAGAGGGAGACAACTGTCTCCCTTTTTTGTACAACTTCATACCGAATGTCAATAAATATTTCTTTTATTAACATTTGTATATTATACTTATATTTCTTTTCTTTACATATTATGAGAAAAAAAACGACATTATCGTCTTAACACTGATAATCAATCACTTACAAAATCAAAATCAACTTTAAATCGACATAAGAATGACATCAAGAATAACAATCTTCAAAAATATTAAGGAAACAGAGACTCCATTTCACAGGGGAATCAACGTAGTACTTGACAGAATCAAGGATGGAGCAACAAAAAACCTAGTAAAGGATATTAGGAGTACAAAAGAAAAATCAGAACGCAACGAATTAAAAAAGAGACTACCTGCTATTTGTTTTAGCGGTGTATTTATAAAGCGTAATGATAATGCTATAACAGAACACAGTGGATTTATCTGCTTAGATTTTGATGGCTATCCCAAAAGAAAGGAGATGCTATCCGACAAAGAAAAATTTAGCAAAGACAATTATGTTTATTCGGTATTTGTTTCACCATCGGGCAATGGTTTAAAAGTATTGGTTAAGATACCACCAATAGCAGAGAATCATATTAAATATTTTAACTCACTTGAAAAATATTTTGACTCTCCATTCTTTGATAAGACTTGTGAGAATGTATCAAGAGTTTGTTATGAATCATATGACCCTCTTCTTTATTTAAACATTAACTCTAGTGAGTGGGATACAATATCAGAACCTGAATACAGAGAGGTTAGTACAAACATAGACCAACCAACTATTCCTATAACTGATGAGAATAAGATAGTAGATATCCTAGTCAAGTGGTGGACAAAGAAATATCCAATGAGTGAAGGACAAAGAAATCAAAATGCATTTGTCTTAGCTATGGCTTTTAATGATTATGGAATAAATAAAACATTAGCAGGTTATGTACTTAACCAATATGAAAATAAAGATTTCCCTTTATCAGAAATAAATAGAACTATTGAGTCAGCGTATTCTCATACAATGAATTTCGGAACAAAGTATTATGAGGATGAGGAGAAGCTTAATATTATAAAAGGCAAACTAAAAAAAGGTGAGTCAAAAAAAGCAGTCCGTTCTCAACTAATTGATTCAGGTGTTGAGGATGGTGTTGTTGACTCTGTGATAAACAGAATTGAAAAAGAAAATTCAAAGCAAACTTTTTGGGAAAAAAATGACAAAGGAACTATAAAGATGGTTCACTATAGTTTTAAAAAATTTCTAGAAGACAATGGATTTTACAAGTTTAATCCTGAAGGAAGTAGAAATTATGTGTTTGTCAAGGTGACTAACAACCTAATAGACCACACATCTGAAAAAGAAATAAAAGATTTTGTATTAAAATATTTAATTGTACTTGATGACTTATCTATTTACAACTTCTTTGCCGACAACGTAAGGTACTTTAGAGACGAATTCCTGACACTTCTAGATACAATTGACATCTACTTCATTGAGGATTCAAAAGACTCAGCATACCTTTATTATAAGAACTGTGCGGTTAAGATTACTAAAGACTTGATAGAGCCTATTGATTATCTAGACTTAGGTGGTTACGTTTGGAAAGACCATATCATAGATAGAAAGTTTCAGATATGTCAAGACAATTCTTGTGACTATAAAACATTTATTAAAAATATTTGTGGTGGTAATGAAGACAGAGTAAAGACTATGGAATCTACCATTGGATTTATGATGCACGGATATAAAAATTTAAGCTACTGCCCGGCAGTAATTCTAAATGATGAAATTATATCTGACAATCCTGAAGGCGGAACAGGTAAAGGTTTATTTATGAATGCTTTGTCTCAAATGAAAAAACTTGTGGTCATTGACGGTAAAGCTTTTGCTTTTGAAAAGTCGTTTCCATATCAGTTAGTATCTGCAGATACACAACTACTTTGTTTTGATGATGTAAAAAAACATTTTGATTTTGAAAGATTGTTTAGTGTAGTGACCGAAGGTTTAACACTTGAGAAGAAAAATAAAGATGCAATTAAAATACCTTTTAGTAAGTCACCTAAAATTTCTATCACAACTAACTACGCTATAAAGGGGACAGGTAATTCTTTTGCTCGTAGAAAATGGGAGATTGAATTACATCAACACTACAATAAAAATTTTACTCCACTTGATGAATTTGGTAAACACTTTTTTGCAGATTGGTCTGAGGATGAATGGTGTGGGTTTGATAATTATATGACCTCATCTCTACAGGATTATTTGAGAACAGGATTAGTGAAGAGTAAGTTCGTTAACCTAAAGGTACGTCAACTCTCTGCTGAAACATCTCACGACTTTATAGAGTGGTGTGGATTAGTTGAAGGTCATCAAGAAAATAGACTTCTTACTATTGGTAGTCGATTAGTAAAACAAGATTTATATTTTGAATTCATTGGAGAGTATCCTGACTATGGACCAAAAGCAAAGATGACAATATCAAGAACAAGGTTTTATAAATGGTTAGTAGCTTATGCAATCTTTATTACAGGAACTCAACCTGAAGAGGGTAGAGGGATTGAAGGTAGATGGTTGAGGATAAGACAGAAGCACGAACTAGAGGAGCAATCAACATTAAACATATGATAACTGACGAAGACCTTTACTCTGCTTACTGTAATTCTTTTAAGGTTATTATACTTGGATATGATGTAGATGATATGTTAAAGGATAACTTATTGTTTGCTCATAATCCATTTAAAAAGTTTCCAAATAGAAGAGAAGTAAAAAAGATGTTATCTTATTTTGAAGAACAACAAGAATTAAAAAAATGTATAGCCATAAAAACATACCTAGACACCCATCAGTAATGGAAAGAGTCCTCGGATATTCCGATGAGATGATGTATAAACAAGCAGTTCTACTACACGGAATTGTATTTCAAACAACGAAACAAAAAGTTGGAAGAGGTAAGACCGCTAAATATATTGATGTTAGAAAGTACGAACCCTTAAAAGAAATAGATGAAAGAGCAATTCAAAGTGTTGCTTATTATAAAGAAAAAATGAAGGACCAAAGCGAAATAAAATTTAGAGAGTATCAAAAAAAAATAATCATTGAGGGTGCAGAAAAGCTTTTACTAAATGGACTTCTATATTTAACAATGGAAGTAAGAACAGGTAAGACTCTTACAAGTTTAGGAATAGCACAACTTCGCAATAGTAAGAATGTATTATTTGTAACCAAGAAAAAAGCTATTAGTAGTATTAAAAAAGATTACCTAGCTTTAAAACCCGACTATGATATAGTGATAATTAACTATGAATCATTACATAAAGTAGAAGGTCTGTTTGATTTAGTTATACTAGACGAAGCACATAGTATGGGTGCGTTTCCAAAGCCAAGTAAACGAGCCAAGCAAGTAAAGGAAATGTTAGTCACATATAAAAATCCTGAAGTAATTCTTTTGTCAGGCACACCAACACCTGAGTCTTACAGTCAAATGTATCACCAAGTCTATGGTATTTCAGGAAATCCTTTCAAGGAATATGTAAACTTTTATAAGTTTTCTAAACAATACGTTAATGTTAAGCAAAGAAAAATCAATTCTCTTTACATAAACGATTACCACGATGGTCATAAAAGTATCATAGATAAAATGAAACCATTTACTATTTCTTTCTCTCAAAAAGATGCAGGTTTTAAAGTTGATACTCGTGAGCATATTCTTGAAGTAGATGTTGAGCCAATTACATACAAGATTACGTCTCAATTAAAAAAGAACCTAGTTGTTGAAGGTAAAGATGAAGTTATACTTGGGGATACTCCTGTAAAATTAATGATGAAACTTCACCAATTGTATTCAGGAACTGTAAAGTTTGAGTCAGGAAAATCAAAGATACTTGACTATAGTAAAGCACAATATATTCACGATAATTTTTCTGATGTAAAGATTGGAATCTTTTATAAATTTAAAGAAGAGTTAAATGCTTTAAAGAAAATTTATGGAGACCAACTATGTACGGAACTTGAAGAATTTGACAACACAAGTAAGTCTATAGCCTTGCAAATTGTGTCAGGTCGTGAGGGTATATCCCTCCGAAAAGCAGAAGCACTTGTATATTATAACATAGACTTTAGTGCTACAAGTTATTGGCAGTCAAGAGACAGGATGACAACTAAAGATAGATTAGAGTCAGATGTCTATTGGATATTTGCAAAAGGGGGAATTGAAAAGGATATCTATAAAGCCGTATCAAAGAAGAAGGACTTCACGGTTAATCATTTTAAAAAAACATTATGAGTAAAACATTTGAAACTGAAGAAGACCTGAAGAGAGAACACTTAGCTATTGCTTTGTTCTGCAAAAAGTTTCTTGCAAAATGGGAGAAGCTAGAAAAATATGATATAGATTATAAGATAACAAGAGGTGATAGGGTTTGCTATGTCGAGGTTAAAGGAAGAAACAGAACGATGTCTGATGCGTATCCATTACCTATTGCCGCTAGAAAGATGGTTAAGCTTGTGGATAAAGGTGAGCAGTCAATTGTAATATGGGATTGTTATGATGGATTAATTTATGGTAATACAAAAAACCTTATTGCTGAAGCAACTATTGGGGGTAGAAAACCAAGGAAAGGTTCGACCAATGATAAGGAGTTAATGTTGTATTTTTATGAGCAAGACGAACTGTATTCTATAAATAAAGATTAATTATATTTGTCTTATTAGGTTATGACTGAACAACAGATACAATAAAAAAGAATAAAGCAACTAGAAGCAGAAGGGTATTATGTTTTAAAATTAATAAAGACAAATAAGAATGGTATCCCTGACATATTAGCGATACCACCCAATGCTCCGGTAATATTTAGTGAGGTAAAAACATTAAAAGGAAAACTATCTTCATTGCAAGAATATAGATTAAAAGAATTAGATAAATATGGTTTTGGCACTGAAGTATATAGAGGATAATTTAGAGTACGAAATAGATGAATGGTTCTATGATAGATTAGAGGACTATTCCCTAGAAGAAGCAGGTAATATAGTGGGTCAAATATTATGTGTTATGCATAAGCTTCCAATTGAAAACGGATGGGGTCAAGAAATAGCAGGTGTTATATTAAGAGCCAAGCCTTTATTTTTTGTTATTGAATTCATAAATCAAGAAAATGAACCAACATTAGTAGTGGATGTAAGTGAAATAGACTTAGATTCGTATTTAGACTTTATAAAAAACAATCAAACAATCAAACAATTATATTACAATGGAACAAGCAATGGAAATCCTGATGCGGAAAGAACAGGAAATAAATTTTTTGAGAGAAATAGTAAAAACAATACTAGGAGTAGAAGTAAAGAACAACAGGAGTAGATTACGTCACGTTGTAAATGCTAAAATGATTTATGCATATATACTACATAAACATTGTGGTATGGGTTGTAGTGTTATAGCTAGGTCAATGAATTGTAATCACGCAACTATACTTCATTACTTTAAAACTATACCTTGGTATTTAAAAACAGACATTAGTCTTCACAGGTCTTATGAAAAAATTAAATCTGAATTTATAGAGGAATATAATCCTGTATACTATATGTCAGAAATTGAACTAAAAAAAGAACTTATTTCTTTGAGAATTGAAAATAAAAATTTATCTTCACAACTTGATAAATTATCTAGCGACTTATCTAAAGCTAAGGAATCAAAAGAAAAGTTTCCTAAACTTGTTCAAATAATTAGAGAAAGAACAAGACCAAATACAGAAGATATGGTTGCTCATAAAATTACTCAGTTATATAATGGTATATACGATAAGTGATATTGAAAAAGTTTTAGGATATAAAACTTGGTCTGTTAAAAGAAAGCAAGATGAACTTCTTAGAATGGACTGTAATATGTATTGCCACGTTGGTACTGACAGTACCAAGGCTGAGAAGGCTGAGGTTAGAAAGATTTCTAGAAAAATTTATTCTGCAATTAAAACTATTAACCACTCGATGGGAACATTATTTCTAAGCACAATGGACCAAAGAGTAAATAAAACACCCTAGCGAATGCCTGAAAGGTCAGCATACGACAAAGAACGTATTGCTCACATCAATTTTTTGATGGACCAAATAAACGACCTCTCTAATGAAATTTATGAATCACTCGTGGATAGAGAATATCCCGAAGTAAAAGCACAAGTTTCTAATTTGATATCATTATTAAGAGATATCTCTGCATCTGTAGAAGATGATATATGAGTACTCTCAATTTGCTAACGAGCAACAGTTGTTTAGTTTTATAAAAGATAATTTTATAGCAGACCTTATCTCATCAGACAATCCTACATCTAGGTACGATTGTTATTCATCTTATTTTAAAAGCCATATAGAATTAAAATGTAGACGTAAACATTATAACGAACTTATTATAGAAAAGGGTAAATACGATGCTATGATAAAGAGATGTAATGATGAGGAAACTATTCCTATCTATATCAACTCAACTCCCAAAGGTGTATGGGCATTTTACTTATATGAATTAGAAGATAAAATTGAATGGGAATACAGAGACCTACCAAAGCAAACAGATTTTTCTAAAAGAGAAACTGTTTCTAAAGAAGTAGGTTATCTAAACATAAAAGATGGTAAAGATTTAGTTCTTTTTCTTAACGAGTCTTCTCCTAGCTTTTAATGGCTTTGCTCTTTCAGGAAGGTATCTACTACTTCCACCGTAGTTCTCCCACTCTGCAGCCATCTCAGGCTTATAAGCGTACATCCATCTCTTCTGTGCTTTACTTTTAAAAGGCATATGTTATTTATTTACTTCCAAACTTTGCGGTACCAAAGGTGTCTTTACCTTTTTTCTTTTTTTTCTTTTTACCAAAACCGTCACCGCTTCCAAAACTTCCTGAACCAAAACTTCCTGAACCACCGTGATAATTATTTTCTTTATCCTTTAGTAGTCTTTTTAATTCTGCTTCTACTCTTTTTTGTTCTTTTATCTGTTGCTCTGATTCATAGTCAGGTGAGTTAGGACCAAAGGTATCATACCATAAACGATAGTTGTACCTTTTCATTTCGCTTCTTGAACTATAGTTGCCGAGTTTTTCTTTTTCTATTGCTGAAGCTTTCCTTTCCTGTGCTTGTTTCTTATTCATCTCACCATATAAACTTCGTAAAACCAAACGTCTTACATCTTTATACATCGGGATAAATCCTGAGTTACCTAACAACTCAAGAGGTAGTCTATACATCAATTCTTTTTCCTGTCTTTCCTGTGCTTCAACAGTTTTCTTTGGAGCCGATGTAGCTTTCTTTACTATAAAGTCTGCAGT